>JAESGR010000195.1_pt1 | contig 84207 bp, 69 predicted proteins | sample 9269771 | NCBI WGS metagenome assembly JAESGR01 (sample SAMN15739572, study PRJNA653492) | algae metagenome | isolation source: Chroococcus sp. CMT-3BRIN-NPC107 and co-occurring heterotrophs from well... | place: USA: Clark Mountains Wilderness, California | collected 2010-04-18 | reverse complement strand
CCGAGGTCTCGGCCGGTAACCGAGGCTCCCGGGCGGCTGACCGGGCGTATGCTTAGGGGCCGAAAAGACCGCCCGCGGGATGCCGGGAGGGACCTGAGCACCCACCCGACAGAGCGCTATACAAGACGGAAGGCCGGTGAACCGGCATCCCGCTCCCTCACAGGATCGAGATTGGCTCTTTGAAGTCACCAGTTCTGAACGACCCCGCACCGGGGACGGAAGGCGCGTGCGCCGTTTCGGCTTATCCGGCGCGAGCCACCCAAGGTCCAGCCATGGACACCGGCGCCCGCCGGTGCCCAAGGGCCCTGCGCTACTTCGACAAAAATTCCGCGATCTTCGGCCCGGCGGGGGCGATGTGGAGCACGCCGTTCAAATGCCCGTTCGGCCCCGAGATCTGCATCGTCTCAACCGCTGTCCCGTTGCCCCGGATCGCCGCTACCGTGCGCTCGACCCATTCGGGCGGGAAGACCAGATCGGTCGGCGTGTTGATGACGAGTGCCGGGACCTTGATCTTCGCCGGATCGGCCGACGCGAGCTGGTTCGCCCGGACGAGGTAGAGGAGGCTGTTCGCATCCGCCCCTGAGGCGCGGCCCGCTCCGGACTGGTCGAGGGCGGATACGATCTTGAAGTCGTTCGCCATGCTCTCCGCCGGGCTCTTGCCCTCCGCGGCCGGCGCTGCCCCGAACGTCTTCTCCGCCCATTCCCCACCATTCGCGTGCAGGCTCACGACCTTCAGGGCGGCGGCGAGGCCAACATTCGGGGCCTCGCGCCCATAATAGTCACCGCCGTTCCACTTCGGGTCGAGGCGGATCGGCTGGCCCCAGATATCGAGCCAGGCGACCAGCATGGGGCTGCCGCCCGCCGGGCCGATCACGGGCACGATGCGCTCCACCATCTCAGGATGGGCGACGGCCCATTCATAGGCCTGGAGCGCCCCCATGGAGGCCCCGACCACGGCCTTCAGCTTGCGAACGCCGAGGCTTTCCACGAGCGCCTTCTGCACATTCACGAAGTCGCGCATCGTCACGATCGGGAACGTCATGCCGTAAGGCTTGCCCGTGTCGGGATTCACCGAGGCCGGGCCGGTCGTCACCACGTTCGGCGTGTTGACGTTGAGGTTCACGAGCGTGTCGGACGAGACGACGTAGTATTTGTTCGTGTCGATCGCCTTGCCGGGCCCGATGATCGAGTCCCAATAGCCCGGCGCCTTGTCGCCGGGGGTGTACTTGCCGGCCGCGTGGCTCGTGCCGGAGAAGAAGTGGGTGACGAGGACGACGTTCGATCTGTCGGCATTCGGCTGCCCGTAGGCCTCCCAGCCGACCCGGACGTTCTTGATCACCTGCCCGCCGGCCGTCGTGTAGCTCGGCAGCTCGAAGACCTTCTTCTCGACCATCAGGTCCGATTGCTGCGCCAGTGCCGGCGCGAGCCACAGCCCGGCCGCCAGCACGGCGGCGGCCCACAAAGCCTTCATGAAATCCTCCCCGGGGCCGGAGACCGGCCTTGGACGCGATTAGAGCCGAGCCCCGCGGCCGGGGAAAGGCCGGCTACTGCGCCGGCGCGCGCTTTCTCAGCACCATGTCGCCGCGGAAGAGGAACTTTTGCGTCCGCTTTCCTGTGTCGACCTCGGTCGTGAACACGTTGCCCCTCGAATCCACCGCGAGGTTGTGCACCCAGTGAAACTGGCCGGCGTTGCGGCCATGCCGGCCGAAGGCGCCCGTGACCTCGCCCGTATCGCGGCTCAGCGTGCGAACCTCGTTGTTCTCGCCATCTGCGTTGATGAGAAGGCTCTCCTTCTCGTCCGGCCAGAGCGCCAGCTCCCAGACGGCACCGTTGCCGCGCGTGTTCTTCTCGACAAAGAACTCCTTCACGAAGGTCCCGTCCTTCTGGAACACCTGGACACGGTTGCTGACCCGGTCGCAGACATAGACGAGCCCGTCGCGCGCGACCTGCACGCAATGGACCGGGTTCCTGAACTGGGTCGGAGGTGTCTCGCCCGGGCTGTAGGCGGGGAGCTTCTCGTCGGTCGGAGGCTTCCCGTACGCCCCCCACATCCGCTTGTAGGCGCCCGAATCCGCGTCGAAGACGATGATGCGCGTGTTGCCGTAGCCATCCGCCACGTAGAGTTCGTTCGTGGACGGGTCGACCATCATGCCGGCGGGCCGCCCGAGGCGGGTCGTGTCGAGGCTGTTCGTCTGCGGCCCCTGCTTGCCGATCTGCATGACGAACTTGCCGTCAGCCGTGAATTTCAGGATCTGGCCATCCTCGTTTCCGTTCCCGGCGAGCCACACGAAGCCTTTGTGGTCGATATGGATGCCGTGCTCGTTCTGGGGCCAGTTGTAGCCTTCCCCGGGTCCGCCCCAGCTCTTGATGAGGTCGCCCGCCTGGTTGAATACCAGGACCGGCGGGGCCGGTTTGCAGCATTTCGAGCGCGGCGGGTTAAGGCTGGCGCCCTTCTCGTCGTCGGTCAGCGTCTTGGGCCGCTGCACGACCCAGACATTGTCCTGGGCGTCGACAGCAACGCCGGCCGCCTGGCCCATCAGCCATTGATTGGGAAGCGGCTTCGGCCAGCCGGCGTCGACCTCGAACTTGAGCGGCTCGGCCGCCTGCGCAGCAAACGCCAACACGAAAGCCGCCGTGGCTGAGACCACTCTCATCGAACCATCCTCCCCTACGCTTATTCCTTGGGAGGAGTATTGGTCCGTTCGGGGCCGCGATCCAGCGCTTTATTCCGCGCGTCGGGCGAGCCGCTCGCTTGCGATCCGGTCCGGCGAGCGCGTCTCTTTCTCGGTCGTGAGCCCCGCCACGACGGAGAAAAGCCCGAACAGAAGATGCGGCCAGAATACCCGGTCGGCGAAGCCGAATATCCAGGGCGAGGCGGCGAGAACCGCGCCGCCCACCACATCGAGGATGAGGTGCACGGGCATCGGAATCAAGGGCAGGAGGCCAACCTCGTAATTCGTGAGGAGGCTGTAGACGATCGCGCCCACGCCGAAGATCCAGGCCACATATGTCGCAGGACCGTTATCGGCGAAGCCGAAGACCCACGGGGCCGTGCCGACGAACAGGCCCCAGATGTAGTCGATGAGACCGTGAACCCGGGTCGGGATGAACCGCATGCTGCCCTCCAGAAGCGGAGGAAGAACAGGCGGCGGATGATGGCGTTCCGCCCCGTCCGGGACGGGACCGATCACGTTCAGAAGAACGCCTCGAAGGCGGCCAGCACCTCGTCAGGCGCCTCCTCGGGGAGGTAGTGGCCGGACGGCACCGGACCGCCCGTGACCTCCGCCGAGCAGTAGCGGCGCCACAGGTCGAGCGGCTCGTACCAGGTCCCCATCTTGCCCTTCTCGCCCCAGAGCACGAGGAGCGGGCAGCGGATCTTCACGCCAGCCTCGCGTCTCGCCCGGTCATGCTCGAGGTCGATCGTGGCCGCGGCGCGGTAATCCTCGCACATGCCGACGATCGCCTCCGGGTCGCGCGCCGCCTGGAGGTAGTCGGCCAGCGCCTCGGGGGCGAAGAACCCGGGCGGCTTCGGCTCACGGGAGGTATGCGAGTGCCACCAGGTCTCGGGGGCTGCGTTGATCAGGTTCTCCGGGAAGGGATGCTGCTGGGCGAACCAGAACCAATGATAGTAGCCAAGCGCAAAGCGCATGTCGGCGCGCTCGAAATGCTCGATCGTGGGCACGATGTCGAGTACCGCGAGCTTCTCGACCCGCTCGGGATTGTCGAGCGCCAGCCGATGGGCGACCCGCGCTCCCCGGTCGTGGCTGCCGACCCGGAATCGATCATGGCCGAGTGCGGTCATCAGCTCGGCCATGTCGCGCGCCATCTCGGTCTTCGCGTAGGGGGCGTGGTCGGGTGTCGCCCCCGGCTTGAACGAGCCCCCATAGCCGCGGAGGTCCGGGCACACGACCGAGAAGCGGCGGGCCAGAACCGGGGCAACCTTGTGCCACATGACGTGCGTCTGCGGGTTCCCGTGCAGCAGGAGGAGCGGCGGGCCCGCCCCGCCGGTCCGCACACGGATTCCGCCACCGGAGACGCGTACCTGGTGGAGGTCGAAGCCGGGGAAGAACATGGGGCGGGCCGGCCTACCCGGCCTTGGCCATCGCGTTCGGAAGCGTGACGACGTTGTGCAGCGTGCGGTCGGCGTTGTCGAAGAACTTGCGGATGCAGCGTGCAGCCTGGCGGATGCGCTGCTCGTTCTCGACGAGCGCGATGCGGACGTAATCATCGCCATGCTCGCCGAAGCCGATCCCGGGTGCCACCGCGACATCCGCCTTCTCGACGAGGAGCTTCGAGAATTCGAGGCTGCCCAGCGGACGGAACTTCTCGGGAATCGGCACCCAGGCGAACATGGAGGCCGAGGGCGCCGGGATGTCCCAGCCGGCTTTGCCGAAGCTCTCGACCAGCACGTCGCGGCGCCGCTTGTAGGTCGACCGCATCTCGCGGATGCAATCGTCCGGACCGTTCAAGGCCGCGGTCGCGGCGACTTGGACGGGCGTGAAGGCGCCGTAATCGAGATAGGATTTCACCCGGCCAAGCGCTGCGAGCAGTCGCTCGTTGCCGACCGCGAAACCCATGCGCCAGCCGGCCATCGAGAAGGTCTTCGACATCGACGTGAACTCGACCGCGACCTCGATCGCGCCCGGGACCTGCAGCATAGAGGGTGGCGGGTCGTTGTCGTCGAAGAAGACCTCGGCATAGGCGAGGTCGGACAGGAGGAAGAGGTCGTGCTTCTTCGCGAAAGCGACGAGGTCACGGTAGAAATCGAGGGAGGCCACCTGAGCCGTCGGGTTCGACGGGTAGCAGGTCACGAGCGCGATCGGCTTCGGGATCGAGTGCAGGACGGCGCGCTCGAGCGCCGGGAACACGGCCGGGCTCGGCTCCGCCGGCACGGAGCGGATCACGCCACCGGCCATCAGGAACCCGAAGGCGTGGATCGGATAGGACGGGTTCGGCACGAGCACGACGTCGCCTGGCGCCGTGATGGCCTGGGCCATGTTGGCGAACCCCTCCTTCGAGCCGAGGGTCGCGACAACCTGGGTGTCCGGATTGAGTTTCACGCCGAAGCGGCGGGCGTAATAGCCGGCCTGGGCGCGCCGGAGCCCCGCGATGCCTTTGGAGGCCGAGTAGCGGTCCGTGCGCGGCTTGCCGGCGGTCTCGCAGAGCTTCGCGACCACATGCGGCGGGGCGGCGAGATCCGGGTTCCCCATGCCGAGGTCGATGATGTCGGCGCCGCCGGCGCGAGCCTTCGCCTTGAAGCGGTTCACCTCTTCGAAGACGTAGGGCGGCAGCCGCTTGATGCGGTGGAAATCGGTCGTCATGGCGCATCCCCGGTGGCTCGGGCGGCGTGCCGCGAACCATCGTCGCGTCGCCTTCTAGCAGAGCCGCCCCTTTCTGGGCAGCCCGGACTTGGGCCTACTGGCTGCCCGCGCGCCGGGCCGCAGCCGCCCGGGCCTCGTTCACCCGGCTGATCCGGTTCATCTGCGCCTCGGCGCTCTCGACCTCTTCCTTGTCTTTGGCACGGTACCTGCGGGACGGAGCCGATTGCCCGATCGGCAGGTAGTCGACCTGCGCCGGCCGGGTGCGGGCAACGAAATCTGGCGCGGGCCTCGGCTCGCCACCGGTCACTCCCGCCGCCACGGCCGCGTCGCGGATGGGATTCGTATCCCCCGCGCAGCCTGAAAGGGTGAAGGCGGCAAGGAGTAGCAACGAGGTCGGCATGGGACGAAGCATACGTGAGGTCTCGAAATGGCCGGATCGCGGCTCGTTCTGCGGCGTTGTTTCGGGATCGAAGATTGCCGCCAGCTGGGCTAGCATGGCGGAAACAATGCCTGCCAGACAAGCTAGGCAGGTTGGAGGAAACGATGTCTGAGACCGAACGACCTCGGCCTCCTGAGACGCAGGTGCCCGATTTCGGCGCCCTGTCCCAGAACATGACCCGCTTCGTCGAGGAGGCGGGCCGCGCAGCCGCGGCCTATTTGAAGCCCATCGAGGAGCGGAGCGCCAATACCGGCCTCGCGGACGGGGTCGGCGAGGTCGTGAAGACGCTCGGCCAGGTCGCCGAAAAGTGGATGATCGATCCGCAGAAGGCCGTCGAGGCGCAGTCCCGGCTGGGCACGCAGTTCCTCGACCTCTGGTCGACGACGCTGAAGCGGATGCAGGGGGACGAAGCGCCGCCCGTGGCTGCCCCAGCGCCGCAGGACAAGCGCTTCCAGGATCCGGAATGGTCGAAGAACGCCGCCTTCGACTTCATCAAGCAGGCCTATCTCGTCACCAGCCACTGGGCGGAGACGATGGTGGACGAAGCTGAGGGACTAGACGAGCACACCCGCGCGAAGGCGCGCTTCTATGTGAAGCAGCTCTCATCGGCGCTCTCGCCCTCGAACTTCGTCCCGACCAACCCCGAGTTGATCCGCGAGACCCTGAAGGAGGGCGGAGCCAACCTCGTTCGCGGCATGAAGATGCTGGCCGAGGACGTGGAGGCGGGCGGCGGCGAGCTGAAGCTTCGCCAGTCCGATCCGACGAAGTTCAAGGTCGGCGAGAATCTCGCGGTCACGCCCGGGAAAGTCATCTATCGCAACGACCTGATGGAGCTGATCCAGTATTCGCCGGTCACGGACTCGGTCCTGCGCCGGCCGCTTCTGATCGTCCCGCCCTGGATCAACAAGTACTACATCCTCGACCTGAACCCCGAGAAGAGCTTCATCCGCTGGGCCGTCGCACAGGGCTTGACCGTCTTCTGTATCTCGTGGGTCAATCCGGACGAGCGTCAGGCCGAGAAGGGTTTCGGCGACTACATGCGGGAGGGGATCTTCGCCGCCCTAGACGCGATCGAGCAGGCGACCGGGGAGCGCCAGGTTACCACGATCGGCTATTGCGTTGGCGGCACCCTCCTGGCGGTTGCCCTCGCCTACATGGCGGCTACCGGCGACAAGCGGATCGAGAGCGCGACCTTCTTCACGACGCAGGTCGATTTCACTCATGCCGGCGACCTGAAGGTGTTCGTCGACGAGGAGCAGGTCCAGGCCGTCGAGGCCATGATGAAGACCCGGGGCTACCTTGAAGGTTCGCGGATGGCGAACGCCTTCAACATGCTGCGGCCCAACGACCTGATCTGGCCTTACGTCGTCAACGTGTACCTGAAGGGAAAGGCGCCGTTCCCGTTCGACCTGCTCTACTGGAACTCCGACTCCACGCGGATGCCCGCCGCGAACCATTCGTTCTACCTCCGCAACTGCTACCTGGAGAACAAGCTCACGAAGGGTGAGATGATCATCGACAACGTGAAGCTGAACCTGAAGAAGGTGAAGATCCCGATCTTCAACCTGGCGACACGGGAGGACCATATCGCCCCGGCGATCTCGGTCTTCCTCGGTTCGAAGGCATTCGGCGGCCCCGTCGAGTTCGTGGTCGCGGGCTCGGGTCACATCGCCGGGGTCGTGAACCCGCCGACGAAGCCGAAATACGGCTACTGGACCGGCGCCGTGAACGGCCAAAGCTATGAGGACTGGCTCGGCCACGCGAGCGAGCACAAGGGATCCTGGTGGCCCTATTGGTTCGAGTGGGTCGAGCGGCAGGCGCCCGAGCGCGTGCCGCCGCATGAGCCGGGCGAAGGACACCTTCCTGCGCTCTGTGATGCTCCCGGTACCTATGTCAGGATGAAGGCCTAGCGCTTCAGGTCGGGCCAGCCCTGCGCTGGCCCGGGTCGCGCGGACGGTTTCGCTCTGCTACGCCGCTGCCGAACGAAAAGTGTTCGGGAGGAAGCATGGCGGCGTCTGAGCTTGCCGCGACCGCTCCGGCGGCCGAGCGCGGCCCGGACGGGCGCGCCTCGTGGAACCGCCTCCTGATCGCGGTCCTCCTCACCACCTTCAGTGGCGTCGGCATGTGGTCCGTCGTAGTGGCGCTCCCGACGGTGCAGGCCGAATTCGGGGTGGCGCGCGGCGGCGCCTCGCTTCCCTACACGCTGACCATGATCGGCTTCGGGGTCGGCGGCGTCGTGCTGGGCCGGCTCGCCGACCGGATGGGTATCGTCGTGCCGAGCCTCCTCGGCTGCGCCATGCTCGGCGTGGGCTATCTGGCGGCGGGCCTCGCCCCGACCCTGACGATCTATGCGATCGCGCACGGGCTCCTGATCGGGTTCGGCGCGTCGGCGAGCTTTGCGCCGCTAATGGCCGACATCTCCTTCTGGTTCGTCCGCCGCCGGGGCATCGCGGTCGCGATCTGCGCTTCGGGCAACTACCTCGCCGGGGCCTTCTGGCCGCCGGTCGTACAGTGGTTCATCGCGAACCACGGCTGGCGGGCGACGCATATCGGGCTGGGCGTGATCTGCGTGGTCTCCATGCTGCCGATGATCGCGATGCTCCGGAAGCGGCCGAACTTCTCCGCAGCGGCGCAGGCCGCGGCGCAGTCGCATTTCACACCGACGCGCATCGCGCTGAACCCGAGCACGCTCCAGACGCTGCTGATCATCGCGGGCATCGCCTGCTGCGTCGCGATGTCCATGCCGCAGGTCCACATCGTCGCCTATTGCGGGGACCTCGGCTACGGCGTCGCGCGCGGCGCCGAGATGCTGTCGCTGATGCTCGGCTTCGGCATCGTGTCGAGGATCGCGTCCGGCTTCGTGGCGGACAAGATCGGCGGCCTCCTGACGCTGCTTGTCGGCTCGCTGCTGCAGGGGGTCGCGCTCTTCCTCTACACGCTTTCCGACGGGCTGGTGCAGCTCTACGTCGTGTCCGCCCTGTTCGGCCTGTTCCAGGGCGGGATCGTGCCGAGCTACGCGATCATCGTGCGCGAGTACTTCCCGCCGAGCGAGGCCGGCACACGCGTCGGCCTTTGCATCACGGCGACACTTCTCGGCATGGCGCTCGGCGGCTGGATGTCGGGCGTGATCTTCGACCTGACCGGCTCCTACCGCGCCGCGTTCCTCAACGGCATCGCCTGGAACCTGCTTAACGGCGCGATTGTGATCTTCCTGCTCACCCGGCGAGGACGGCGTCTCGATCGGGTGCAGGTCGCGCCAGCGTGATCAGCGGACGCGCTCGAGGATCGAGACGTAGTTCGCGACCGCAGCCCCGCCCATGTTGAAGACGCCGGCGAGCTTGGCATCAGGGACCTGGATGCCCTCCGCTTCGCCGCAGAGCTGCATCGCCGAGAGCGCGTGCATGGAGACGCCGGTCGCGCCGATCGGGTGACCCTTGGCCTTGAGGCCGCCCGACGGATTGACGGGGAGCTTGCCCGTCTTCTCGGTCCAGCCTTCCTTGACGGCGCGAGCCCCCTGCCCTTCCGGGGTCAGGCCCATTGCCTCGTATTCGATGAGCTCGGCGATCGTGAAGCAATCATGCGTCTCGACCAGCGAGAGGTCGTCGAGCTTGAGCCCACCCTCGGCGAGCGCCCGCTTCCAGGCCTCGGCGCAGCCCTCGAACTTGAGGATGTCGCGCTTGGACATCGGCAGGAAGTCCTGCGCATGCGCGGTCGCCCGGAAGGCAACGGCCCGGCGCATGTTTTCCGCCGTCTCGCCATCGGCAATCACCAGCGCGGCCGCCCCGTCGGAGACGAGCGAGCAGTCCGTCCGCTTCAACGGGCCTGCCACGAAGGGGTTCTTGTCGGACTCGGCCCGGCAGAAGTCGAAGCCCAGATCCTTGCGCATCTGCGCATAGGGGTTCTGGACTCCGTTCCGGTGGTTCTTGGCCGCGATCAGCGCCAGCGCGTCCGATTGATCGCCGTGGCGCTGGAAGTACGACCCAGCGATTTTCCCGAACACGCCGGCGAAGCCGGCCGGGGTCTCCCCGTCCTCGACGAGATAGGAGGCGCGCAGCAGGTTCTTGCCGATCTCGGCCGCTGGCGTGCGGGTCATCTGCTCGACACCGACCACCAGCACCACGCGGGCGCGCTTTGCCTCGATCGTCCTGATCGCCTGGTGCACGGCGGCCGAGCCGGTCGCGCAGGCATTCTCGACGCGGGTCGCCGGCTTGAAGCGGAACTTGTCCGAGGCCTGGAAGACGAGGGACGCCGTGAAATCCTGGGGCGAGAAGCCGGCGTTGAAATGGCCGAGGACGACCTCGTCGACGTCTTCCGCGCCGATCCCGGCATGGTCGAGGGCCTCGTTCGTAACGCGGACGATCAGGCTTTCGACCGTCTCCGCGTCATGCTTCCCGAAGGGGGTGTGGGCCCAACCGACGATCGCGGGCTGCATGCAGAATCCTCCAGCTGATTAGGCGCATATGCGCGCAACCCGGCGCTTGTTCAAGCCGTCAGTGCGCGGTGGCCAGGATGCCTAGCACGCCGAGCACGATCAGGCCCATGCCGAGCGTCTCGCGCCCGGTGGGAGCCTGCGCGAAAACGCGGCGAGAGACGAGCTGGGCCATCAGCACCTCGACCAGGGCAAGCGTGCGAACGTTCGCGGCCGCCGTCAGGGCGAATCCGATAAACCAGAACTGCGAGGCTGCGGCGCCCACAAAGCCCGCTGCGATCGAGGACCGCCATTCGCGAAAGCTCCCGAGGAGCGCCGGTCGGTCAAATGCGAGCAACAAGGCGGCCAGCATGGCTGTCTGGAGGAAGAGGCTCCAGGCGAGCGTGGTCGTCGCCCGAAGAAGCGATGAACCAGAATCGAGGTGCAGGATCGCGCCCCGGAACCCGACGGCCGAGAGCGCGAACAACGCCCCGGCCCCGATCCCCAGCGCGACCGGCAGGAGACCGCCCTGGCGGATGTCGCCGGCCGTCTTGGGCGTCCAGGTGACGACGATCACCCCGATCGTCGCGACCACGATGGCTGCGATCGCGAGCGCCGGCAGCCTGTCGCCGAGGAACACGAGCCCGAAGATCGCGATCTGCACGGCCTCGGTCTTCAGGAGCGCCGTTACCACGGAAAAGGAGCGCTGCCGCATCGCGGCAAGCATCAGGCCCGTGGCCAGGATCTGCGTCGCGGCCCCGAGCAGGATGAACGGCGCGAAGCCGGGTCCGGGCCCGGGCAGTCGCTCGCCCGTCACCGCGAGCACGCCTGCCAGGAACAGGAGCGAGAAGGGAAACCCGTAGAGGAAGCGGACCTGCGTCGCGCCGACCGTCCCGATCTTCTCCGTCAGGCGGCGCTGCATGGTGTTGCGCGCGACCTGGCCGGCCGACGCGATCAGGGTCGCAGGGACCCAGAGAAGCGAAATGTCCATGGATGGCGGCAGTACGATGCCGTCCTTAGGTTGCGTACACGCTCAACCGTGCCTTGCTGTCGCCACCTATGCAGCCATAAGCTTTGCATTCCAAGAGAACCTGCGCCTGCCCGACCGGGTAAGGCGTTCTTCGGACAGTCGCCCTAAGAATGCCGGGTCAGAGCCCGCACGGAGACAACCCCATGGCGCGCCGAGCTGCCCTTCTTTGGTCCGCGATCATCGCATTTGCCGGTGTGAGCGCGGCCGAGGCCGGCACACCCGCCCTCGTCGTGGACGCCGCGTCCGGCAAGGTCCTGATCGCGGACCGTGCCACGGATCCGTGGTATCCGGCCTCCGTCACCAAGCTGATGACGACTTATGTGGCGCTCGACCTCGTGCGTCAGGGCAAGTTCTCCATGAACTCGCTCCTGACGATGTCGCCGGAGGCAACGCGGGAGCCCCCGTCGAAGATGGGCTTCAAGCCCGGCACGCAGCTCACGCTCGAGAACGCGCTCCGCATCATTATGGTCAAGTCGGCGAACGACGTCTCGATGATGATCGGCGAGAACCTCGCCGGCTCGGTGGAGAACTACGCGGCGCTCATGAACGATGCCTCGCGCCGCCTCGGGATGCGCGAAAGCCGCTGGTACAACCAACATGGCCTGCCGGACGAGCGGCAGCAGACCTCGGCGCGCGACATGGCCATTCTGGCCCGCGCGCTGATCCACGAGTTCCCCGAGCACGAGGACCTGTTCCGGATCGGGGCTCTCAAGCTCGGCCGCCAGATCATCCGCAACCACAACGGAATGTTGGGGCGCTATCCGGGCGCGGACGGCATGAAGACCGGCTTCATCTGCATGGGCGGTTTCAACATCGTGGCCAGCGCCACCCAGAACGGACGGCGGCTCATCGCGGTGGTGATGGGATTTCCGTCAGCAAGGCAACGGGACCTGCGCGCGGCCGATCTCTTCGACCAGGGCTTCTCCTCCTCGGGATGGTCGATGCAGACGCTCGATCAGTTGCCACCATCCGGCCTCATGTCGCCGCCCAACATGCGCTCCTATGTGTGCGGGCCGAACAAGCGGCAGCCGCAGGAGGACGACGAGACCTCGGTCGTGGCCACTGCCCCAGGCGGGAACTCCGAAAATCCGATCGCCTCGTTGTTCGCGCCCAGCGCCTTCTCGGTCGCGTCCGCCGGAGCGGCCCGCTCGCTCAGCGGCCGGACCAGCCTCGGCCCGCGCGTCGAGTTCGAGCCGATCCCGATCTGGCTCGGCGCAACGCCGGGCACCGTCGCCGAGGAGGGCACGAAGGCCAAGACAAAGCCGGTCGCTATCGCCGCGAAGCCGGTCCCGACCAAGGCCGTGCGCGGCCGAAACGCAGTGTCTGTCACGAATGCCGCATCTCTCACCCCGCCAGTCGCAGGCGCCAATCCCGGGGAAGGCGCGGCTGTGACGACGCTGCGCAGCAATGTCAGCCCGGCCTCCCGCCCAGCCCTCTCGGCCAATCTGCAGGGAAAGCCCGCCGCCGATGCCAAGCCGAAACTCGGCGCCCTAGGAAGCGGCAAGGCGGGACCCGGCCACGGTACGATCAAGTTGAAGCCGTCGCTCCCGGTCGCGGCGCTCGAGGACGTCGAGATCAAGAAGGACACGAAGGCAAAGCCGAAGACGAAACCGCAGAGCGTGGCGAAGCCCGCTCCCCGTCCGAAGGCGGCGGCGAGCGCGGCCGCAACGCGAGCCGCCACATCCCAGTGACGTGACGGCGTAGCCGGGCGGAGCCGCCCGGCTTACATTGAGGGCATGGAGCCCAAGCGTCCCCCTGCCCCAATCCCCCTGACCGTCCTGACCGGCTATCTCGGCGCGGGCAAGACGACACTGCTGAACCGCCTCCTGCAGGATCCGGCGCTCGCGGACACGGTCGTCATCGTGAACGAGTTCGGCGAGGTCGGGCTGGACCACCTGCTCGTCGAGACCGTCGACGATGGCCTCGTCCTCCTGTCCGCCGGGTGCCTGTGCTGCACGGTCCGGGGTGACCTGATCCAGACGCTCGAAGACCTGTTGCGCAAGCGCGACAACGGCCGCATCACGCCCTTTCGCCGCGTCGTGATCGAGACGACCGGCCTTGCCGATCCGGCGCCCGTGCTCGGGGCCGTGCTGTACCACCCGTATTTGTCGCGCCGCTACGCCCTGGGTGCGGTCGTGACCGCCGTCGATGCCCTGCTTGGGAGCAGCACGCTCGACCAGCGCCCCGAGGCGCTGCGCCAGGCTGCCGTCGCGGACCGGATCGTGTTGACCAAGCCCGACCTCGTCGAGGACCCCAGCCAACTCGAGGCGCTTCGCGCCCGGCTCGTCGCCCTGAATCCCTCAGCCGAGATCGTGACCGCCCGTCATGGCGAGGCGGATGCCCGGACGGTGATCGGCGATAATGTATTTGATGCACAGGGCAAGATCGCCGACGTGCGCGCCTGGCTTCGCGCCGAGGAGGTCGAGGCTGAGCAGGCGCACGGCCACGCTCACCACGACCACGAGCATGCCCAGAGCCATCGCCATCATCACGAAGTCAGCCGCCACGACGAGCACATCCGCTCCTTTGTGCTCACGGCGGAGCGGCCGATCCGGCAGAGCGCGCTCGACATGTTCCTCGACCTCGTCCGGTCGAGCTTCGGACCGCGCATCCTGCGTCTGAAGGGACTGGTCGACGTGCGCGAGAGTTCGGGCCGCCCTGTCCTCATCCAAGGCGTACAGCACGTGCTGCATGTGGCCGGGCTCCTGCCCGGCTGGCCGGACGAGGACCGGCGCACCCGCCTCGTCCTGATCGTAGACGACGTCTCGGAGGAGGCGGTTCGGCGCCTCTGGGACGCCTTCACGAACCAACCCGCGATCGATGCGCCCGACGCTGTCGCGATCGCCGACAACCCGCTCGCGCCGGCTACGATGCGCCGGGCTGTCTAGGCGGAGACCCGCTGTTTGTGCGGGGCTCGCTCACATGTGGATCGCGCGCTTGTCGACCGCGAGTGCGGCTTCTTTCACGGCTTCGTTCAGCGTCGGATGCGCGTGACAGGTTCGGGCGATGTCCTCGGACGAGGCTCCGAACTCCATCGCGACCGCCGCTTCGGCGATCATGGTCCCGGCGTCCGCACCAAGAATGTGGACCCCGAGCACCCGATCGGTCGTTGCGTCGGCCAGAACCTTCACGAAACCGTCGGTCGTATGGTTCACCTTCGCGCGGCCGTTCGCCGTGAAAGGGAATTTTCCGACGCTGTACGCGATGCCCGCCGCCTTCAGCTCGGCCTCCGTCTTCCCCACGGAGGCAATCTCCGGGAACGTGTACACGACGCTCGGAATCACGTCGTAGTTCACATGACCCGCCTTGCCGGCGATGATCTCGGCCGCCGCCATGCCCTCGTCCTCGGCCTTGTGGGCGAGCATCGGGCCGGCGATCACATCGCCGATGGCGTAGATGCCGGGGATGTTGGTCGCGAAGTGCGCGTCGATTTCGACGCGGCCCTTCTCGTCCTTCGCCACGCCGACCTCCTCGAGGCCGAGCCCTTCCGTGTAGGGGATGCGCCCCGTCGAGACGAGGACGATGTCGGCGTCCAGCACCTCGGGCGTACCCTCGCCCTGGGCGGGTTCCACCGTGACCTTGGCGCCGCTGCCGGAAGTCTCGACCTTCGTCACTTTGGAGGCGAGCTTGAAGGCGAAGCCCTGCTTACCGAGAATGCGCTGAAACTGCTTCGCGACCTCGTCATCCATGCCGGGCAGAATCCTGTCCAGGAACTCGACCACCGTGACCTCTGCGCCGAGCCGGCGCCACACGGAGCCGAGCTCAAGCCCGATTACGCCCGCACCGACGATCACGAGCTTCTTCGGCACGGCTTCCAGGTCGAGCGCACCGGTCGAAGAGACCACGACCTTCTCGTCGATCTCGATCCCGCGCAGCGGCGCAACCGCCGAACCGGTTGCAATCACGATGTTCTTGGTCTCGATCTGCTGGGTCGAGCCATCCTCGCCCGTGATCTCGATCTGGCCGGCGGATTTGATCCGGCCGGCGCCGTGGAATGCGTCGATCTTGTTCTTCTTCAGGAGGAACTCGACGCCCTTTACGTTGCCCGCGACCCCCTCGTCCTTGAAGCTCATCATCTTCTTGAGATCGAGCTTAGGGGCAGAGACTTCGATGCCGAGATCTGAGAAGTGATCGCGCGCTTCGGCGAACAGCTCGGATGCATGCAGGAGCGCCTTGGAGGGGATGCAGCCGACATTCAGGCAGGTCCCGCCATGCGTCGCCCGCTTCTCGACAACGGCAGTCTTCAAACCGAGCTGGGCTGCCCGAATGGCGCACACATAGCCCCCCGGGCCGGTGCCAATGACGACGAGATCGTAGGACATGAGAACTCCCCGCTGTCATGCCCGGTTCTGCCGGACACCCCGATCTGACGCGCGTTGAAATCGAGATGGCCGGGTCGAGCCCGGCCATGACACTGACGATGATCGTTGAGACTTAGATAGGCGCGAGAGGATCAGAGATCGAGGACGAGCCGCGCCGGATCCTCCAGCGCCTCCTTGATCCGCACCAGGAAGGTGACGGCCTCTTTTCCGTCCACGATCCTGTGATCATAGGACAAGGCAAGGTACATCATCGGCCGCGCCACGACCTGCCCGCCGCGGATCACCGGACGCTCCTCGATGCGGTGCATGCCGAGGATGCCCGATTGCGGCGCGTTGAGGATCGGCGTCGACATGAGCGATCCGTAGATCCCGCCGTTGGTGATCGTGAAGGTGCCGCCCTGCATCTCCTCGATCTTGAGCTGGCCGTCGCGCGCCTTCTTGCCGTAGCCGGCGATCGTCTTCTCGATCTCGGCGATGGAGAGCTGGTCGGCGTCACGCACCACCGGCACGACAAGGCCCTTATCGGTCCCGACCGCGATGCCGATGTGGTAGTAGTTCTTGTAGACGATGTCCTGACCGTCGATCTCGGCATTGACCGCGGGCAGCTCCTTCAGGGCCTGCACGACGGCTTTCGTGAAGAAGCCCATGAAGCCGAGCTTCACGCCGTGCTTCTTCTCGAAAACGTCCTTGTATTGCGAGCGGAGCTTCATCACGGCGCCCATGTCGACGTCGTTGAACGTCGTGAGCATGGCCGCGACGTTCTGGGCGTCCTTCAGGCGACGGGCGATCGTCTGCCGGAGCTTCGTCATGCGGACGCGCTCTTCGCGGCTCGCATCGTCCGGTGCAGACGGGGCGCGGACCTGGACGGGCGCGGGAGCCGGGGCAGTGATGCCGGTCGGACCGCCCTGAAGCGCGGCCAGCATGTCGCCCTTCGTGACCCGGCCGTCCTTGCCGGTGCCGAGGACGTTCGCCGGATCGAGCCCGCTCTCCACCGCGATGCGCCCGACCGCAGGGCCGTTCGGGGTCGCAGCCGTTGTCTTAGGCGCTGGCGCAGGAACGGGTACCGCCTTCGGAGCCTCAGCCTTCGCCGGTGCAGGCTTCGCCGCCTCGGTCGCCTTCGGCGCCGCAGCTGCGCCTGCTCCGCCGTCGACGATGGAGCCGAGGATCGCGCCGGGCCCAACCGTCTCGCCGTCCTTCGCGACAATGTCACCGAGCGTGCCGGCAGCGGGCGCGTTCACCTCGAGCGTCACCTTGTCCGTCTCGAGCTCGACAAGCGGCTCGTCGGCTTTCACCGGGTCGCCAGGCTTCTTAAACCAGCGGCCGATAGTGGCCTCCGTGACGGACTCGCCGAGCGTCGGAACTTTGATTTCGGTTGGCATGTCGTCGCGCCGGAGCGGCGTCCTTCTCGAGGGCGGCCGTCAGCTGGCCGATGTGACAATGCCGCGGGGTGACCTGCGGCACGGGACTGGCGTCGTATTAAGGCGGTAGCCCCGCGCCGTCACGGGGGTTCGGCAGAAACGCGCGACAGCCATTCGGCTGGCGCGGGGTGGGCGCCGGCGAGGCGCCGACAGATTCATCAGCCCGCGATGGCGTCCTCCAAGAACGCCTTCAGCTGTTCCTGGTGCTTGGACATCAGCCCCGTCGCCGTGGCCGCAGAGGCCGGACGGCCGGAATAATGCGGCCGGGCGACCTTCATCTTCGCCTGGGCGAGCACCCATTCGAGGTACGGCTCGATGAAAGTCCAGGACCCCATGTTCTTGGGTTCCTCCTGGCACCAGACAACGTCCGCGTTCGGAAAGCGCGACAGCTCGCCCACCAGAGCCTTGAGGGGCACCGGATAGAGCTGCTCTACGCGGAGAAGATAGACGTCATCCACACCCCGCCGCTCGAGCTCCTCGAGAAGGTCGTAATAGACCTTGCCGGTGCAGAGGATCACGCGACGGATCTTGTCGTCGGGGACCCGCGTGCCGTCGTCCCAGAGCACGCGATGGAAGCTCGACCCGGTCGCGAGTTCTTCGAGCCGGGAGACGCAGCGCTTGTGGCGCAGGAGCGACTTCGGCGTCATCAGGATGAGCGGCTTGCGGAACTCGCGCTTCAGCTGCCGACGCAGGACGTGGAAATAGTTCGCCGGCGTCGAGCAATAGGCGACCTGCATATTGTCCTCGGCGCACATCTGCAGCCAGCGCTCGAGCCGGGCGGAGGAGTGCTCGGGCCCCTGCCCCTCGTAACCGTGCGGCAGGAGGCAGACGAGACCGGACATGCGCAGCCACTTGCGCTCGCCCGACGAGATGAACTGGTCGAACACCACCTGAGCGCCGTTGGCGAAGTCGCCGAACTGCGCCTCCCACAGGACGAGCGCGTTCGGCTCGGAGAGCGTGTAGCCGTACTCGAAACCGAGCACCGCCTCCTCCGAGAGCATGGAGTTGATGACCTCGAACTTCGACTGACCTTCCTTCAGGTAGTTCAAGGAGGTGTGGCGCTCCTCCGTCTCCTGGTCGATGAGAACCGAATGGCGCTGCGAGAAGGTGCCGCGCTCGACGTCCTGACCGGAGAGGCGCACCGGATGGCCCTCCAGCAGCAGCGAGCCGAAGGCAAGCGCCTCGGCAGTCGCCCAGTCGATGCCCTCCGCCGTCTCGATCATCTTCCTGCGGTTCTCCAGGAAGCGGCCGATGGTGCGGTGCACCTGGAAGCCTTGCGGCACCTCGCACAGCCGTTCCCCGATCTCCTTGAGCGTCGCGAGCTCGACGCCCGTCTCGCCGCGGCGCGGGTCGTCGTCATGCTCGCGCACGGCCTTTAGGCCGGCCCAGCGACCGTCGAGCCAATCGGCCTTGTTCGGCTTGAAGCCCTGCGCCGTCTCGAATTCCGCGTCGAGCTTCGCCCGGAACTCGGCCCGCATCGCCTCGACCTCGGGCTCTGTGACCACGCTCTCGGCGACCAGTTTCTTGGCGTAAATGTCGAGCGTCGTCTCGTGCTGCCGGATCAGCCGGTACATCTTTGGCTGAGTGAAAGCCGGCTCGTCGCCCTCGTTGTGACCGAAGCGACGATAGCAGAACATGTCGATGACGACCGGCTTGTGAAACTTCTGCCGGTACTCGACCGCCACCTTCGCGGCGAAGACGACGGCTTCCGGATCGTCGCCGTTCACGTGGAAGATCGGTGCCTCGACCATCTTGGCCACATCCGACGGATAGGGCGAAGAGCGCGAAAAGCGCGGATTGGTCGTGAAGCCGATCTGGTTGTTGATGATGAAGTGGATCGAGCCGCCGGTCCGGTGGCCCTTGAGGCCGGAAAGGCCGAGGCACTCGGCCACGACACCTTGGCCCGCAAAGGCGGCGTCGCCGTGGATGAGGAGCGGAATGACCGAGGTGCGCTGCTCCGGCGGATCCTGAAGCTGATCCTGCTTGGCTCGGACCTTCCCGAGCACGACCGGGTCGACGATCTCCAGGTGAGACGGGTTAGCCGTGAGTGATAGGTGGACGTTGTTGCCGTCGAAGGAGCGGTCGGACGATGCCCCGAGATGGTACTTCACGTCGCCCGAGCCCTCCACGTCATCGGGCGCGTAGGAGCCGCCCTTGAACTCGTGGAAGATCGCCCGGAAGGGCTTCGACATGACATTGGACAGGACGTTCAGCCGGCCGCGATGGGCCATGCCGATGACGATCTCCTTGGCGCCGAGCGCGCCACCGCGCTTGATGATCTGCTCGAGAGCCGGGATCATCGCCTCGGACCCGTCGAGGCCGAAGCGCTTCGTTCCCGTATAGCGAAGATCCAGGAACTTTTCGAAGCCTTCTGCCTCGATCAGCTTGTTCAGGATCGCCTTCTTCCCCTCAGGGGTGAAGGTGATCTCCTTGTGCGGGCCTTCGATGCGCTCCTGGATCCAGGCCTTCTCGGCAGGATCGGACATGTGCATGAACTCGACGCCGAGCGTCTGGCAGTAGGTCCGCTCGAGGATCGCCACGATCTCGCGAACGGTCCCAAACTCGAGCCCGAGAACGTTGTCGAGAAAGATCGGACGATCCCAGTCCGCTTCCGTGAAGCCATAGTGGGAGGGGTGGAGCTCCTCCTCAGGCCCGCGCCGCTCGATATGCAGCGGGTCGAGATCGGCTTTCAGGTGGCCGCGCATCCGGTAGGCGCGGATCATCATGATTGCCCGCACGGAGTCGCGGGTCGCCTGGTGCACCTCCTCGACGGAGATGCCGGTCCCCTTGGCTTGTGCCTTGGTGCGGATCTTCTCGCCGACGGCGTTCTCGACCTGAGCCCAGTTGCCATCGAGCGCCGAGACGAGCTCGCCGTTCATTGGGACCGGCCAGTTCGGCTTCTGCCAGGAGGCGCCGCGGGCGTTCTTCTCGACGAGCGCCCCGTCCTCGTTCATGTCCGCGAAGAGCGCGGCCCATTCGGGATCGACCGAGCCTGGATCCTGCTCGTAGCGGGCGTAGAGTTCGTCGATGTAGGTAGCGTTGCCCCCATAAAGGAAGGCGGTTTGGAGCAGCTTTTGATTTGCTTCCTGACGAGACATGCTTCCACGCATCCTGGCGGCCTGCGGAGATAGGCCGCCGCTCGCGGGAAAGCGCTCGGCGCACGGGCGTGCTGCCGGACGAGATCCCGCGCAGAGATTCCGGTCCGGACCGAGCCTTTAGCAGGAACGTCTGAACCCGACTATAACATCGGGTCAGATCCCCGACATTTCACCCCTTGAGGACCTCAACCAGGGTTTTTCCAAGGCGGGCGGGCGACGGGGAGACGCGGATACCGGCCGCTTCCATGGCCGCGATCTTGTCCTCGGCGCCGCCCTTGCCGCCGGAGATGATGGCGCCCGCGTGGCCCATGCGCCGGCCGGGAGGGGCCGTGCGGCCGGCGATGAAGCCGACCATCGGCTTCTTGCGGCCGCGCTTCGCCTCGTCCTTGATGAACTGCGCCGCATCCTCCTCGGCCGAGCCGCCGATCTCGCCGATCATCACGATCGACTCGGTCTTCGGATCGGCGAGGAACATCTCCAGCATGTCGATGAACTCGGTACCCTTCACCGGGTCCCCGCCGATGCCGACCGCAGTCGTCTGGCCGAGGCCCTCGTTCGAGGTCTGGAACACCGCCTCGTAGGTCAACGTGCCCGAACGGGACACGATGCCGACATTGCCGGGCTTGAAGATGTTGGCCGGCATGATGCCGATCTTCGACTGCCCGGCCGTGACGATGCCGGGGCAGTTCGGGCCGATCAGGCGCGACTTCGAGCCGGCGAGCGAGCGCTTCACCTTCACCATGTCAAGGACCGGAATGCCCTCCGTGATGCAGACGATCAGCGGGATCTCGGCGTCAATCGCCTCGCAGATGGCGTCTGCCGCGCCCGGCGGTGGGACATAGACGACGGAGGCGTCGGCGCCCGTCTTCTCGCGCGCTTCCTTGACGGTATCGAAGACCGGAAGGCCGAGATGGCTCGAGCCGCCCTTGCCGGGGCTCGTCCCGCCCACGACCTTCGTCCCGTAGGCGATCGCCTGCTCGGTATGGAAGGTGCCGTTCTTGCCGGTGAAGCCCTGCGTGATGACGCGGGTATTGGAGTCGATCAGGATGGACATCGATTTTCCCCTCAGGCCGCCTTCTTGACCGCGCCGACGATCTTCTGCGCCGCGTCGTCGAGGTCGTCGGCCGGGATGACGTTCAGTCCCGACTCCCGGATGATCTGCTTGCCCTGCTCGACATTCGTGCCTTCAAGGCGGACGACGAGCGGCACCTGGAGGCCCACCGCCTTCACGGCGGCGATGACACCCTTGGCGATAACATCGCACTTCATGATGCCGCCGAAGATGTTGACCAGGATGCCCTTCACGTTCGGGTCGGCCGTGATGATCTGGAAGGCCGCCGTGACCTTCTCCTCGGTTGCGCCGCCGCCGACATCGAGGAAGTTCGCCGGTTCTTCGCCGTAGAGCTTGATGATGTCGAGCGTCGCCATGGCGAGGCCCGCACCATTGACCATGCAGCCGATTTTGCCCTCGAGTGCGATATAGGCGAGGTCGTATTTGGAGGCCTCGATCTCCTTGTCGTCCTCCTCGGTAAGGTCGCGTAGCTCGACGACGTCCTTGTGCCGGTAGAGCGCGTTTGAGTCGAAGGAGATCTTCGCGTCCAGCACCCGCAGGTGACCGTCCTTGGTCACGATCAGCGGGTTGATCTCCAGCATGGACATGTCCTTGGCCAGGAACGCCGTGTAGAGCCCGGAGATGACGCTCATCGCCTCCTTGGCGAGATCGCCCTTGAGTCCGAGGGTCTGGGCGACGACGCGGCCGTGATGCGGCATCACGCCAGTCGCGGGATCGACCGCGAAGGTCAGGATCTTCTCGGGCGTGTCATGCGCGACCGCCTCGATATCCATGCCGCCCTCGGTCGAGACCACGAAGGCCACGCGGCCGGTCTCACGGTCGACGAGGAGCGAGAGGTAGAACTCGGATTCGATGTCCGAGCCTTCCTCGATGTAGAGGCGATTGACCTGCTTGCCGGTCGGCCCGGTCTGGAGGGTGACGAGGGTCTTGCCGAGCATCTGCTGGGCGAACTCCTTCACCTCCTCGACGGACTTGGCGAGGCGAACGCCGCCCTTCTCGCCCGCGGCGGCTTCCTTGAACTTGCCCTTGCCGCGGCCACCGGCATGGATCTGGCTCTTGACGACCCAGAGCGGGCCGCCGAGTTCGCGCGCCGCCGCCTCCGCCTCGTCCGGTGAAAAGATCGCCCGCCCCTTGGAGACGGGAAGCCCGAACTCCTTCAGGACCGCCTTACCCTGGTACTCGTGGATATTCATCCGCCCTGCCCTCGTCTCATCCCGCCCGGGCGTTTACCCCGGTTGGCATTCTGTATACCACCGGCAGACGCCGCGCGTAAGTAGCTTCGCCGCAAGATCTTGCGGCTGCGATCGTTCGTGACTGGCTCAGGCCAGGGACGGGTTGATGCCCTTGCAGGCTTCGACGAGGCCCGTGACCGAAGCGACGGATTTCGCGAACATGTCGCGCTCCTCCTTCGACATCTCGACCTCGAGCACGCGCTCCATGCCGCCTTCGCCGATCACGACCGGCACGCCGATGAACATGCCGCGGATATCGTACTCGCCGTTGAGATAGGCCGCGCAGGGCAGGACCCGCTTCTGGTCCTTGAGGTAGCTCTCCGCCATCGCGATGGCTGACGCCGCCGGCGCGTAGAAGGCCGAGCCGGTCTTGAGCAGGTTCACGATCTCGCCGCCGCCCTTCCGGGTACGATCCACCATCGCGGCGATTTTCTCGTGCGTGGTCCAGCCCATCTTCACGAGGTCCGGGAGCGGGATGCCGGCCACCGTCGAGTAGCGAACGAGCGGCACCATATCGTCGCCATGGCCGCCGAGCACGAACGCCGTGACGTCCTTCACGGACACCTTGAACTCGTCCGCCAGGAAGTGGCGGAAGCGGGCGGAATCGAGGACCCCCGCCATGCCGACAATCTTGTTCGCTGGCAGGCCGGAGAATTTCTGCAGCGCCCAGACCATCGCATCGAGCGGGTTGGTGATGCAGATCACGAAGGCGTCCGGGGCATATTGCTTGATGCCGTTGCCGACTGCTTCCATGACCTTGAGGTTGATGCCGAGAAGGTCGTCGCGGCTCATGCCGGGCTTCCGCGGCACACCGGCCGTCACGATAATGACGTCCGAGCCCTCGATGGCGGCATAGTCGTTGGCGCCCAGATATTTGGCATCGAATCCGTCGACCGGCGCGGATTCCGCAATGTCGAGGCCCTTCCCCTGAGGAACGCCCTCCGCGATGTCGAAGAGGACGACATCTCCGAGCTCCTTCAAGCCGACGAGATGGGCGAGCGTGCCGCCGATCTGTCCGGCGCCGATAAGCGCGATCTTCTTACGAGCCATAACGGAATCCTTGAAAAGGGGAGCACGGAGCCGGAGCGCCGGCAGCGGCGCCTCTGTGACTCAGAACCGGCGGGTCATCAAGCAAGGAGATTGGGCGGGAGCAGCGCTCCCATGAGGCAGGAGCGTGGGTTCGGGTCCTCGGCGGACTTTGGGCATTCCGAACCGGCAGACAGCTCCAAGCTGTTCCTCACGAGAACGAGAACAACTTTGATCAGGCAAGTTGTCGCTTGGTCTTCGGCGGCCCGGAACGCTTTGGGAGCTACGTTATTGTTCAGCCGAGGGGCTTGCACATGCATGTCCTGGAATTCTGCATCTTAGGAGCAAAGCATGCGACTGAAAATCCTAGCAGCGGCGATGCTGGTGGCGGCTCCCGCCGTCGCGCAGACGACGACTGCGCCGATGACCACGACTGCGCCAAACGCCACCGCTCCGACGGTCGTCAATCCGGGCGGCCCTGGCGCTGTGAATTCCGGTCCCGGCGCGACCGGCACGGTCCGCACGGAAGGCACCGGGGCAGGCTCCGTCTCTAACAACCCGGCGGGCGCGGGAAATGCGCAGCAGCCGAGTCGTTCGAGCTCGACGCCGTCCGGCAGCGGCTCGAACTGAGCCCGACCTTTAGCTGGGCGCCTCATCGCGGCGCCGGTTATGTCTCGACCAGGCCCGTCGTGTCCCCTGACACGGCGTGGCCGCGGCCGCGCGGCCGCGAGAGGTAATCGCGCGAGCGCATCTCGTGCAGGCGTGACGCGGTCCGGGCGAACTCGAAGGCCTCCGGCCCCCGCTCTCCGCCATACAATTCGTCGGGCTCCGCCGCGGCCGAGGCGAAGAGCTTCACGTGGCGCTCGTAGAGCACGTCGATCAGGTTGATGAAGCGCTTGGCTTCATTGCGCTGCTCGGGACCGAGGCTCGGTATCCCGTCGATCAGGACCGTATGGTAGGCCCGGGCGATCGCGATGTAGTCCGCCGCCCCCAGTGGCCGGGAGCACAGGTCGGCAAAGCCGAACCGGGCCACACCCATCGCTTGCAGGGGCACCTCGACGGCGTGGCCTTGCACCGTGAGGGCCGCGGGTTTCGGCCGCACACCGCCGGTCAGCCGAGCGAAGAGCCTGTCCAGCTCAGACTTCGCTCCGTCGTCGGCAGGCGTGAAGTAGACTGGCGTGTCGCCGATCTTCTCCATCCGGAAGTCGGTGCGCGAGGTGAGTTCGTGGACCGCCATGCGCTCCTCGACCAGGCCGATGAACGGCAGGAACAGCGCCCGGTTCAACCCGTCCTTGTACAGATCCGAGGGAGGTACGTTGGACGTCGCGACCACCACGATCCCGGCCTCGAACATCGCCCCGAACAGCCGCGAGAGGATCATCGCGTCCGCGATGTCGGTCACGGCAAACTCGTCGAAGCACAGGATCCAGGTTTCCTTGGCGAGCGCGGTCGCGACGGGCCTGATCGGATCGTCGCCCTCGACCTCGCCGCGCTTCAGCTTCTGACGCCAGTCATGAATGCGTGCGTGAACGTCGGCCATGAAGGCGTGGAAATGCGTACGTCGCTTCGCCGGAACCGTCAGGCTCTCGTAGAAGAGGTCCATCAGCATCGTCTTGCCGCGGCCGACGCTGCCCCAGAGGTACAGCCCGCGTGGCAGCGGCTCGGCCTTCTGGCCGAAGAGCCAACCGAGCGAGCTCGACTTGCGGGCCAGCCGGCGGCTGTTGATCGTGGCGCTGAGGCGATCGAGCGCCCGGACGACCTCGCGCTGGGCGGGGTCGCTTTCGATGCTGCCGGATCTGACGAGGGAGTCGTACCGGGCAGCGGCCGTGCCCGAGGCGAGAAGCTGTGTCATGGGTTTCCGGAGCCGATTAGCTCCGGCTTCGCTGCAGTGCAAACCGGCCGTCCGTCTCACCACGAGGCGTCACCTTCTGTGCATGTGCGATAACGCACATGCAGACTACGCAGTGCTTACTAGATCGATGCCACGAGCGCGGCGCTGGACGCATAGCCCGCCGCGCAGATGGAGACGACGATGCGTAAGGTGATGATCGCTTTCGGGGCTGCGCTGCTGCTGGCTCCGCCGGCCGCTTCGGCCCAAAGCGCGGCCGAAAACTTCAGCTACAAGGAACCGTCCGGCATGTTCGGAGAAGGCCACGCCAAGTGGCAGCTCTACAAGTTCATCCACGAGGACCGGGAGCGGGTCGAAGCGATGCGGCGCAACCGGGATCTGGCGACCGGTTCGATTGCGCAGCCGACCTACACCGTGCAGACCTTGCCGAACGGTCTTCCCCGTGCCCGTCGTCCCGGCGAACCTGATCCGCGCCGAAACGCTCGCTAGGGTGTCGGGAATTGGGCTGCTCCGACTTCGGGGCAGCCCATCTAGCGTGACATAGTGAGCGGCGCACCGGACTTTGCCAGCACGCCCGACAGCTCTCCGCCTGCACTCCGCAGGCGGGCGGCGACCGACCCACCCGGCTGATAGAGGTAGACCTCGCCTTCGCGGAAATCCCATGCCGTCACCCGGCCGAGATCCTTGTTGGTGCAGCCTGAGGATGAGGCCTTGTAGAGGTCGAGGGCAGGTGTGCTCGAGAGGCTGATACGGCAACTCGACCCTGCGGAGTCCCGCGCCGTGTACGCGCCGATGAGGGCAGAGCGGCCGGCTCCGGCCGACGGGGTCGGAGCGGGAGCGGAGCGCGCGACGGGCTCAGACGGGACAGAGGGGGTGCTCGGTACGTCCGCGACGACGGGCCCGGACCCGAAGCCGCCGCCCGAGCCGGGCGGCGGAGCGAGAGGCTCGGACGTTACGGAGCCTGAGGGAACCGCCTCAACCGGCGGCGGCTCGTTGATCGGGGCCGGAGCCGGCCGGGCGGCCGCGACACGTGGGGCGGATCCACCGAAGCGCTCCGACGCGCAGCCCGCGATGCTTCCGGCCAGGATGAGAAAAAGGCCGACGTGGCCGAGTTGACGTTTCATGTCACACCGCTCGCGAGGAAAGCCGCGTGGCCGCGAGTCGCCGTTCTGGTGTTTAGCGGATTTCGGCGTCTGCGCTAGCGCGCCGGCTCAGCGGCCTTGGTTGGGCCGCTTCGGTTTGAGGAAAGTACTGACCACTACGGCGCGGACGATGTGTTCGGCCATGCAGCGGTAGCCCAGATCGCTCGGGTTGACCTCGTCCGCAGAGACCAGCTGCCCGTTCTTGCCCCGCTCGATGTACTCCATAGCCTCGTAGCGCCGGACCAGCGGCACGTTCTCGCTCGCTGCTATCTCCCGGAGGGCGCGCCGGATCGCGGTGTAATCCTCGTCCTTGGTCACCGAGAAGGCGTATCGAAGCCCGACCAGCACAGTGTCGATGCCGTGCTCCTTCAACCAGCGCAGCGTATCTCGGACAGTTGTCTTGAAGTCGTCGACCGGAACACGGGCAAGGGCATCGTTCGTACCAACCTGCCACAACAGAAGGTCCGGCTTCTCCAGCCCGATGATGGTGCGGAGCCGTTCGGCTGTGGCGGATGCGACCTCCCCGGAGACGCCGCGATTCACGACGACGACATCCAGGCCCCGGAACGTCTTCTCGAGAATGGCTTCGAATTGCGCGGGATAGTTGGGCGCCGCGCCGAAGGATTTGGTGCTGGCGGAGGAGCCGATTGCCAGAACCTTGATCTGGCGGCGGGCCGCGATGTCGGCTTCGAGGTGGGGCAGCGGCGCGGGAGACGCGATATCGGCGGTCGGGGCCTCGCAGCTCAAACTCAGAGCAGGCGGTGCCATGGGCTCCTCGGCCAGCGCGGCGAGCGAGAGGAAAGGCAGGGTCGCGATCAGGCCGGCGCGACTGCAGGCCGTGGCTGCCGCAAGCGCTCGCGCAACTCCGAAACCCATGCGGTAAACCCTAACGCCGCCACCCCACCAAATACCACGACGGTATCAACCGAAACACTCCCACCAAACCCGAAGCGAGCCAATTGTCCGGACAGGCTTAAGAGAGAGCCGACGCAGAAGACGTTCAAAGAGTTGCGGCCCAGCATCGAGAGGAAACGTCCGACGGGACGAGCGTAGCGTAGGATGAGTACGAACGCGCCCGAGAACGTCACGGCGAGCGCGAGGAAGTGCAGGAGCCGGGCAGGCGAGAGGAACGTCTTGTCGAAGATGAAGAACAGCGTAGGGCGCGGCACGCGCAGGGGATCCGGCACATACTCTGATTTCGCGACCACGATCGCAGCAACCACGATCACGACCGCGACCGGCCGGATCCAGCGAAGATGGCGCCGTGCCGCCCCGCCCAGCCCATCTCCTCCCGCAAGAAGGAATCCGAGGACGAATATGAGTTGCCAAGCGAAGGGGTTGAAGAACCAGAAGCCCTCGGTGGGCCAGGTCGGAAGATTAAATCCGGTCGTCAAGGTCGCCGCGTACATCGCAAGCGAAATCGGCAGCACCGCAGCTGGCGCAAGCCGGTGCACGATGGCGAGGAGTGGCGCCCCGAACATCAGCACCACATAAAGCGGCAGGATGTCGAAGTAGCCGAGTTGATGGGTCAGGGCGACGAGGCCAAGATGGGTCGGCACCGGATCCTGGAAGACGGCGGCAGCATTGTGCCACTCGAGAAGGAGCGGGTTGTCGAGCGCCATCGACGCGGCCGCGATGAGCGCGATCGCCAACATCGTGATCAGGATCTGGGCGGCATAGAGTGTCACGCCCCGCGCGCCGAGGCGGAGAGTCAGCCGCAACAGGCCGACGCGTTCGACCGCTGAGTGGTCGGCTACTGTCCGGAGCGCCCAGCCGGCGAGGAACACGAAGAGTTCGGCGGAATCGGACAGGCCGAAATTGCGGGACGTGAACCGCTCGTACACGACCCCCGGAATGTGATTGATGAAGATGGCGACGAGCGCGTAGCCACGCCAGAAGTCGATTTCGTTCGCGCTTCGCATCGCGCGGTATGATGCCGGACGGAAGCCCCGTCCGGCCAGCCCTCCGGTGCGCTCAGACGGCCCGGGCGATCATCATCTTCTTGATCTCCGCGATGGCCTTCGCCGGATTCAGGCCCTTCGGGCAGGTATTCGCGCAGTTCATGATCGTGTGGCAGCGATAAAGCCGGAACGGGTCGTGCAGGTTGTCTAGCCGCTCGCCCGTGGCCTCGTCGCGCGAATCGATGAGCCAGCGATAGGATTGGAGCAATGCTGCCGGTCCAAGGAAGCGGTCGCCATTCCACCAATAGCTCGGGCACGAGGTCGTGCAGCAGGCGCAGAGGATGCACTCGTAGAGGCCATCGAGCTTCGAGCGCTCCTCGGGCGTCTGGCGCCACTCGGTCTCGGGCGACGCGGTCTCAGTGTGAAGCCAGGGCTCAATGGAGGCGTGCTGGGCGAAGAAGCTCGTCAGATCCGGCACGAGGTCCTTGATCACCGGCATGTGCGGCAGCGGATAGATCTTGATCACGTCCGACTTGCAATCGTCGATGCCAAGCGTGCACGCGAGCGTGTTCTGGCCCATGATGTTCATGGCGCAAGAGCCGCAGATCCCCTCACGGCAGGAGCGGCGCAGCGTCAGCGAAGGATCAACCTTGTTCTTGATCCAGAGCAGCGCGTCGAGAACCATCGGGCCGCAATCGTCCCGGTCGACATAGTAGGTGTCGATCCGCGGGTTTTGGCCGTCATCCGGGTTCCACCGGTAGATGCGGAACTCCTGGACGCGGCTAGCGCCCTGCGGACGGGGCCATTTCTTCCCTTCCGTGTAGCGGGAGTTCTTGGGCAGTTGGAACTGGGCCATCTCTCTCTGGTCTCTTGGTGATTAGGCGATCTTTTGGACGAACAGGTGCAAGCTCGTCCCGAGCGCCTTGATGGGAATTCGCTGGTACATCTCGATCAACCGGAACAAGGCGGGCCGGTTGCCGTGATAGGCAGGGGTCGGGTTGTGCATGTAGCTGGCGTTCCGGAAGCGCGACGGCGGGAAGGCCGCTGCGCCCGCCCTCAAGGTGTTCACCCTGTAATACTTCTGAAAAACATCCTCGTCCCGCCGCTCCGCCTGGACACGGTGTAGCACTCCACCATGCAGGCGACCCGGAAGGAGCCGCGCCGCAAGCGCGATATAGCCCCACTTCCCGGGCGTACGGGCGCAGAACCACCCGCCCGGCTTCAGAATGCGACCGATCTCGGCTGAAAAGCTCTGCGGGTCCTCGACATGCTCCAGGACCCAGTCGGAATAGATCAGATCGAACCTCGCCGAATCGAATGGCAGCGGTCGGCCGGGCTCGATCACATGCGCCTCGTCGAGGTGCCGGTTGGTCAGAACGGCCGTGTCCACGTCGGCACCCACGAGCTTCGCGACACGCCCTTGCAGCCGGGTCAGGTTGTGCGGGAACCGGTCCTCCACAGCGTCGAGATTGGCGCCCCGCCCTGCTCCGAGGTCCAAGACCACCATGTCGGACCTGAGCAGCGAGACGATCCGGGCGTAGAAGTCGAGCGAGCCGCTGTCGTGCGGGAAGCCGCCCGCCATGATCTCCGGACGGAAGCGGGCCACGAAGTCCCGCTCGGAAGCCACGGAGGCGTCCGGCGAGGAGCGGGTGGGGCTTGCGGCGGCGCTCGACATCGCTAGTGCAGGCGCCGCGAGATCGCATCCGCGCCGCGAAGCGCAAGTTGCATGATCGTGAATGTGGGGTTGGCGCTGCCGGCGCTCGGGAACACGGCCGCGCTCGCGACGGTGAGGTTGGGCACTGCGTGGCAGCGCAGGTCGGGACCGACGACCGATTGCGAAGGGCTGATACCCATCCGGGCCGAGCCGGACGGATGCGCGATGTCGGCCGCCTCCGAGGCGAGCCGAAGCTTCCCGTCCAGAACGCCCGGCCGCCACGCGATGGGGCAGATCCGGTCGAAGCCGGCCCGGCTCCAGTAGCCCGAGACGCTCCTCGCGAGCACGCCGAGGGTCCTCTCGTCCTCCTCCGACGTCGACCAGTCGAGCCGAGCCACAGGCATTCCCATGGCGTCCCTCCTCGTCGCGAGCGTAATGGCGTTGTGCGCCCTCGGGGCCTGCTCGGCCACCAGCGACAGGAGGAGGTCGGTCCCGGCGGGCAGATAGAGCTGCTTGCGGACATAGCGCCAGCCGGCCATGCGGCCGAGGGTGCCCGTACCTGCTGCGAGCCGGACGACGTCGCGGGGCTTGAGGTCGATCCGCTTCTGCTGAAGCCCCCGAAGGAAGGTCTTCACGATGTCGAGCGGAGAATCGGCCGGCGGCTCGATGGCGATCTGGGCGAACCCGCTCGCAGCGCGGTGTTCCTCCTGGGCGCCGCGCGTGAGCTCGAGGTGGAGATTGCGCCGCGTCTCGCCGATGAAGTGAAAGCCGAAGAGGCGGTTCGTCTTCTCCGGATTCTCAGGCCGAAGCCGGCCGACGACGGTGGTCAGGTGGTCCTGGAAGTAGCGGCCGAGCGCCGCGCAACCGGCGAGAGGCTGCCCGCCGCTGCTTTCGCGCAGCCACAGGAGCAGACGGGTCGTCTCGATCGTGCCAGCCGCGAGCACGAATTCGTCCGCCGCGACGCGCAGGGTCCGGCCGGCGAGATTTCGCGCTAGAACCGTCAGTAGCCGGCCCTCGGGCGAGAGCTCGAAGCCGGTCGCCGTGGCGGCCGTCCAGACCTCGAGGGCGCACCGCGTCTCTATTTCGCTCTTCAGCAGGATCGCGAGACTGCAGCGACGAAAGCTCGACCATTTGGGCCAGCGGCAAGTGAGGTCCGGATCGTTGCGCGGAAACAGGCCGGCAGGGTCGAGACGGTCGAGAAGGTCGTTCTCGTAGCTCCCGCCATCCACGCCGAACAAGGCCTCGATCTCGGCCCCGTACGGGTCCAGCTCGGCCGGATCGATCGGCCAGGCTGGAAGCCCGAGATGCGGCCGGGCGGCGAGATCGTGGGGCGCGAGCGGCAGCATCCGGCCGCCCCATTGCGACGACGTGCCTCCCAGGCCGCGGACGCGGCCGGTCGTCGCCATACGATAGCGCGGTGCCTCCTCCTCAATGAGGTTCAGCCGCTCGATGTCGGGATCCGGAACGCGCCGGCCGCTCTCCAGCATGACGACGCGATGGCCTTGCCGGGCAAGGCGCAGCCCGAGCAGCAGGCCGGCGATGCCGGCCCCGATTACGCAGACGCGCGCGTCCAGAGCGACCGGCTCGGCCGTGCCTTCATCAAGCGAGCGCACAGTCACGCGCAGCCCTCGTTCGCGACGGCAACCAACTCCGCCAGGTGCGCCGGCTTTGTCGTTCCCACGAGGACGCAGCCGTTCCGCCTTCCTAGGAGGGCACGGCGCAAACCCGCATGGACGGCGTCACGGCCGGGTTTTGGCCCGCCGTAGCGCTGCGGACCCGCGCTCACGGCCCCGAAGGTTATATCCGGCACGACGCCGTGGTCGCGCCATCCAGGCTCCGGCGTCTGGACGAGGTCGATGACTTCGCCATAGCACCCGAGAACGGCTTCGGCCTCAGCAGCCTCGGTCGAAATGCCGATCGCGCCGATCCGGCCTGCGGTTCTCATTCGCCCGAGTTCGGCAAAGAGCTCATCCGCCCTGGCGAGTTCGGCGGCGCGCGGCTCATGCAGGAACAGCATCTCGACGCGGTCAGTCCTCAAGGCCCGGAGCGAGCCTTCGACGGACGCCCGCGCAGTCGACGCCGTCCAGGATCGGCGGGGCCCGTGAGACAAGCCTGCGCGCCGTACGACGGATCGCATCCCGCGCAGGGCGTTCGCTAAGGGACCGGCGGCCCCGACCAATCTGTTCGGCAGGAGACCCAGCTTCGTCGCGACCGTCGCGCGAGAGGGCCGGTCCGACAGCGCCCGACCGAGCACGGCTTCGGAAAAGCCGTCCCCGTAGAGCCGCGCGGTGTCGAAATGGGTCACGCCAAGGTCGAGCGCGGCATGAATGAGGCGGACGCCCTCCTCGGCCGAAAGGTAATGAAGCCGGCTGAGACCGAGCCCTAGTCGCGAGACCTCCTGGCCCGAGCGGGGCAGGATCGTCCGCGGGCAGGGCCCATACGCCTCCCTGGCGAGAGCCGCTTCAGCGGCCATGACGCCGGCGTTGCCGGAGGGGCTGGGCCGGATTGCCCGTGTAGACGGTCCAGGGGTCGAGAGGCCGGAACGCGACGGCCCGCGCGCCGAGCACGGCACCTTCGCCGATCCGCACGCCCGGGCCCACAAAGGCCTCGGCCGCAACCCAGGAGTCCGGCCCGATCGTGATCGGACGCGCGACCAGCTGGAAGACCGGGCTGTCGATGTCATGCGACGCGGCGCAGAGATGCGCGCTCTGCGAGATCAGTGCGCCGCGGCCGAGGCTGATCGCTGCCATGTTGTAGCAATTCACCCGCGGGCCGATCAGCGCCCCGTCCTCCATGACGAGATGCGGCGGAAACCAGACACGCGCGGAGCCGCGTACGTCGGCATTGCCGGACATGCTCGCCCCGAAGGCGCGAAGCAGGAACCGTCGCCACGGATGGAACTGTCGCGGCGTCCAGGCGGCTAGCAGCAGCCAGGTCAGCGTCCAGGCCGCGCGGTGCAAACGGTTCTTCAGGGCGAAGCTCGGCCCGCCCGCGCGCGGGTCGCTCCGCGTCGCGTCCAGGATCGGGCCCGCGCTCGCTTCGCCCATTCCATGCCCCCGCAGGTCGCGGCTCCATTCCGGGCGCCACGAAGACCTCTCCTAGTATACGCGAGCCTTCGGCTCGATATAGGAGATATCGTTCGACATCGTGTAGGTGTGCACCGGCCGGTACTCGATGTTCACTTCGTGCTTGGTTTCGTCCACCCAGGCGAGCGTGTGCTTCATCCAGTTCTGATCGTCGCGGTCCGGGAAATCTTCACGGGCATGAGCGCCGCGAGATTCCTTGCGGTTCGCCGCCGACTCCATCGTCACCACGGCCTGCAGGATGAGGTTCTCGAACTCGAGCGTCTCGAGCAGGTCCGTATTCCAGACGAGGGAGCGGTCAGAGACCCGGATGTCCGACTGGCCTCGCCAGACGTCATGGATCAGGCCCTTGCCTTCCTCCAGAACCTCGCCCGTGCGGAAGACCGCACAGTTGTTCTGCATCGTGCGCTGCATCCTGTCGCGAAGTTCGGCGGTCGAGGTGCCGCCATTGGCATGCCGGGCCCAGTCGAGCCGCGCGAGGGACTTGTCCGCCGAGTCCTTCGGCAGTTCGGGCTGCTTGCCGTTCGCCTCCACGATCTCGGCACAGCGGAGGCCCGCCGCGCGGCCGAAGACCACGAGGTCGATGAGAGAGTTCGAGCCGAGCCGGTTCGCGCCGTGGACGGAGACGCAAGCCGCCTCGCCGATCGCCATCAGGCCCGGCACGATATGGTCCGGGTTGTTGCCCTGAAGGGTCACGACCTCGCCGTGATAGTTCGTCTGCACCCCGCCCATGTTGTAATGGACAGTCGGGATGACCGGGATCGGCTCCTTGGTCACGTCGACGCCCGCGAAGATCTTCGCGCTCTCCGAAATGCCGGGCAGGCGCTCGTGCAGGATCTTCGGGTCGAGATGGTCGAGATGCAGGTGGATGTGATCCTTGTTCTTGCCGACCCCGCGACCGGCGCGGATCTCCATCGTCATCGAGCGTGAAACGACGTCCCGGGAGGCCAAGTCCTTCGCGGACGGCGCATAGCGCTCCATGAAGCGCTCGCCCTCAGAGTTCGTGAGGTAGCCGCCCTCGCCGCGCGATCCCTCGGTGATGAGGCAGCCCGAGCCGTAGATCCCGGTCGGGTGGAACTGCACGAACTCCATGTCCTCGAGCGGCAGGCCGGCACGGAGCACCATCGCGTTGCCGTCGCCCGTACAGGTATGGGCGGAGGTCGCCGAGAAATACGCGCGGCCGTAGCCGCCAGTCGCAAGAATCGTCATCGAGGCGCGGAAGCGATGGATCTCGCCGGTCGACATGTTGAGCGCGACGACACCGCGGCAACGGCCGTCCTCATCCATGATGAGGTCGATGGCGAAGTACTCGATGAAGAAGTTCGTCTGGTTGCGAACCGCCTGGCCATACAGCGTGTGCAGGATGGCGTGGCCGGTGCGGTCGGCTGCCGCGCAGGTGCGCTGGGCGATGCCCTTGCCAAACTCCGTCGTCATGCCGCCGAAGGGCCGCTGGTAGATCTTTCCCTCTTCCGTGCGCGAGAAGGGCACGCCCCAATGCTCGAGCTCGTAGACCGCGGCCGGCGCGTTGCGGACGAGGTACTCGATTGCGTCCTGGTCGCCGAGCCAATCCGACCCTTTCACGGTGTCGTACATGTGCCAGCGCCAGTCGTCCGGGCCCATGTTGCCGAGCGAGGCCGAGATACCGCCCTGCGCCGCGACAGTGTGCGAGCGCGTCGGGAAGACTTTCGTGACGCACGCGGTGCGCAGGCCCGCCTGCGAGCAGCCGACGGTCGCGCGCAGCCCCGCGCCTCCCGCGCCGACCACCACCACATCGAAGGTGTGATCGATAATCGGGTAGGCGTCGCCGTTGATCCTCGGAGCGGCTGCCCCGTTGCCGTTCGTGGCCATGTGGTCCGGTTCCTAGACGGGAGGCAGCGGGACGCGGCCGAAGCTGATCTTCAGGATGGAGAACAGACAGGCCGCGGCGATCACCGCCGCGAAGAAGTTGTTTGCGATGCCGGAGGCGATCTTCCAGCCGCGGTCATGCACGTAATCGTCGATGATGATCTGCATGCCGAGCCGCATGTGGTTCGTCACGGAGATAACGCAGAGGATCAGCAGAAGCGCGACGAACGGGTTCGAGATGATCCGGACCACCTCGAGGTAGGGACGCCCGGCGAGGTTCGCGATGATGATGACGAAGGCGACGATGAGCGGGATGTTGGACATCGCCGTGACGCGATGGACCCACCAATGTTCCACGCCATGATGGGCCGCGCCGAGGCCCTTCACCCGCGAAAGTGAGGTGCGCATGTCGACGCGCGTATCGGCTCTGTTATCAGCCATGTCTGTCGTCCTCAGCGCGTCAGGAGGGCTACGCCCCAGATCAGGACGGTCAGCGTCACCGAGCCAATCAGCGTGAACCGCGCCATCTGCATGCGCGTGCCCGGCTCCATGCCATGTCCGAAATCCCAGACGAGGTGACGCACGCCGCCCAGGAGGTGGTGCATCAGAGTCCAGGTGTAGCCGAACATGATCACGAGCCCGACGGGTGTGCCGAAAAACCAGGACACCCGGTCGTAGGCGACCGGCCCCGACGCGATCGCCAGAAACCAGATCGCGACGAGCACAGTCCCGGCATAAAGCGCGCTGCCCGTCACGCGGTGGAAGATGGACATCGCCATCGTCCAGGTCCAGCGGTAAATCTGGAGGTGAGGCGAGAGCGGCCTCGGCACATCGCGCGCAGCCTGAGCTTTCGCGTCGGCCATCAGGAACTCCGGAGATTCGAGTGAGAACGGGTCGAAAGTGGAAGGGTTCCTAGCGGAGCCCTGGGGGTGCTGCAACGCGGTAAGTGCTTGGTCGACCACATGCCACCATGGCTCCAGCCTCTCGTTCTGAGCGTCATGGCAGCGCCCCGAGAAGCCGCCACCAGCCGAAGGAGAGCGGCGGCACAACGAGAAGCGAGACGGCACCGAACGCGAGCGTCAGCCGGGCCGCTTTGACGAGCGGGACCCCGCCAAGATCAGACGCCACCACGATCGGCGGCGCTTGGTACGGCAGGAACACGGTCGAGAAGCCGATCACCTGGATCATCACAACCGTGAGAACGGACAGGCCGGTCGCGCCTGCCAGGTCTCCGGCGAGCGCCGTGTAAAGGGCCGGGGCGCCGTTGGCTGTGACCGCGATCGTGAGGGCGGTCGAGATCCCGATGAGCCCCGCGAAGTTCTGTGCCACCGCGCCCGGCGCGAGCGGCGCGACCTGCAGAAGCGCACGGCCGATCGCGGCCGCGAGCCCGGACTCGTTCACAACCCCGATAAGCCCGATGACCCCGGCGATGTAGAAGCAGATGCGCAGATTCACCTGGCTGAACGCCTCAGCGGGCAAAACGCCGACCCGAGGCAGGATGCAGGCGACCGCGGCCGCAAGCCCGATCCAGGCCGGCTGGACGTGGTGCCAGCTGTCGGTGACCCATAGCGCGAGAGTGAGCCCCAGCACGATGGCAAGGCGCCGCTCCTCTGGCGACCAAGGCCGGGCCGACCCACCCTCCCCCGCATGGCGCGTCACCCGATCCGGAAAAATAAGGCAGATGAGCCCGACAAGCAGTACCGCTTTGACCAGGGCCAGGACCGGGGCATGCAGGAGCAGGTACGGCAGGTAACGCAGCTCGAGCCCGTGCAGCGTCTCGGCCGATCCCGCCATGACGAGGTTCGGCACGTTCGCGGGCAGGATCGCGGCGGACAGGATCGGCGTCGCCACGCCGACGGCGAGGACGGCGCCAAACCGCCCAGAACTGCCGGGCGCGAGCCCGAGCTCGTCCGAGAGCGCCAGCACGATGGGCACCAGGAGTGCGATGCGGCCCAGATTGGACGGCATCACGAAAGCGAGCGCGAACGCCAGCGCCACCAGCCCGGCGATGAAGAGCGGATAGGAGCCGGAGAGTGGGCGCGCGAGGCCGCTCGCGAGCCGTGCGCCGAGTCCGGTTCGGGTCATCGCCGCCCCGACCACGAGGCCGGACAGGACGAGCCAGAAGGCCGAGGAGGCGAAGCCGGAAAAGATCGTCGCCGGGCTCGCGATCTTCAGCAATGTCGCGGCCGCGAAAAAGCCGAGCGTCGCGACGATCTCCGGCACGAGCGCGGTGGCCCACAGGAACAGCGTCGCCGCCGCGATGACCGCGACGGCGATCATGCGGGTTGAACAAGCTTCGTCATGGGCGAAGCCATTGGACCGGTTCGCCCAGGCGTGCAATGCTCCATCTCCGAAATCAGCCTTCGCGCTGGGCGAAGCCCATGCTCCGTTTCGACCTCAAGGACCTGAGCCTCTTCCGCCACGTGATCGAGGCGGGCTCGATCACAGCCGGCGCAGAACGCGCGCATCTCGCGCTCGCCGCGGCTTCGGCCCGGATCCGCGCCATGGAAGGGGATCTCGGCGCCGCGCTCCTGCTGCGCAGCCGAAGCGGCGTGACGCCAACGGCCGCCGGGCGGATGCTGCTGCAGCATGCCCGCACCATGCTGGCGCAGGCCGAACGGCTGCGCGAGGATCTCGGCGCGTTCGCCGGCGGCAGCGCTGGCGAGATCAGGCTCCTGTCGAACACCAATGCCATCCTGGAATTCCTGCCCGATGCGCTCGGCGCGTTTCTGGCCGCCCATCCACGGATTTCCGTGGTGCTGGAGGAGCGGCTCTCGGACGAGATCGTTGGGCTCGTTGCCGAGGGAGTCGGCGATATCGGGATCGTCGCTGGCACGGTGCAGACAGGTGCGCTGGAGACGTTCCCGTTCCGCTCAGATCGTTTCGTCGTCGTGACCGGCGCCTCGCACCCGCTCGCCGGCCGCGACTCGGTCACGTTCGCCGAAGTGCTGGACCACGACCTCGTCGGGCTCGACCGATCGAGCGCGTTGCAGCGCTTCCTGTCGGCTAAGGCCGCCGCGCTCGGCCAGGCAATCCGGCTGCGCGTCCAGCTCCGCAGCTTCGACGGCGTGTGCCGCCTCGTCGAGACGGGCGTGGGCATGGGGATCATTCCGGAGACCACAGCCCGCCGGGCGCAATCATCCTCCCGGATCAGGATCGTCGCGCTGAGCGATACCTGGGCCGAGCGCGACCTTATGATCTGCCTACGCAACTACGCCGGCCTCTCCCCGTCGACGAAGATGCTGGTGGACCATTTGCGGGCGATGCCTGCTGTCGGGCCGTAGGTTTTGCGCCCTTCCAGTCTGAGCGCCTGCACCTGCTTTCAAACCTCAGCGACCTCAGCTGGCGGCAGCCGCTGACGCGACTTTGCGGTCCGAACCGATGGTCGATGCCCGGCGTTCTCCGGATACGACACCGGAGGTTGGGATGAAGAAAACTCTCATCGGCGCGGCTATGGTGGCCTTAGGATCATTGGCGGTGATCCCGGCTGCGGAGGCCCGCCCTGGCGGATGCCTGAAATACGGGGCCGCTGGAGCCCTTGCCGGCAAGCTGGCGGGCAATCACACCTGGAAGGGCGCGGCTGCTGGCTGCGCACTGGGCTACTGGCGTAGGTCACATCACGACCGCGAGTTGGCTCGCACCCGTGGTGGTTATGATGGCGGCAGCTATGCTCGGCGACGCACCTACGACGAAACGGGCAGCATTGGCCGCGGGTACAACCGCTACTGACACAGGAGGGGTCGGACAGCCGGCCCTTCCATCAACCAAGTCTTAGGTGACGCGGTCGGGCCTGAAGAAGAGCCCGGCCTGGAGGCTTTCGGCAATCCGTTCCGCCCGGTGCTGCAGGGCGGCAGCGTGCTCCGGCCCAGTACCTCGCGGCAGGTCTCGCCGAAGAGTTGGAGCCAACGCGCGAAGAGAGCGGGCGTGAGGCCGGGAAGCCGAAGGTGTGCGCCGAACGGATTGCCCTTGTAGTCGCCGGTCTTGAACAGGACGGAGCGCCAGAAGCCGGCGATGCGCGCCATGTGCTCCGGCCAGGATTCGTCGGCGATCGCGGCGGCGAAGACCGGGCCGAGCGCCGGGTCCTGCCGCGCCTTCGCGTAGAACCGATCGAGCACCACGGCGAGGCTCGCCTCGCCGAGCGGCGCCCGATCGCTCCATCCTGCGGACACGATGTCCTGCATGTCGGCACCCGGGCTCACCGCGGGATGAGCGCCCAATAATCGAAATCGAGGATGACGGACGGATCATACCCGCCCGCCACGCGCCCCGGAAAGTCGGAACAGGGCTGGTTCTTTGTCGCGAGCGTGCGGATACGGAGAGCCCCGACATCGCCGCGGTCGGGAAGCTCCGCCGTCTCAAGGATCTCGCTCCAGGCATAGACCGTGTCGCCAGCAAAGAGCGGCGCCACGTGCCGGCCGCCATTGATCGCTGCCACATGGAAGGCGTTGGCGAGGCCGTTGAACGACAGCGCGCGGGCGAGCGAGATGACGTGCCCGCCATAGATCAGCCGCCGGCCGAACCGCGTGGCGGTGGCGGCATGCGCGTCGAAGTGGACCTTTGCGGTGTTCTGGTAGAGGCGCGTCGCGAGCTGGTGCTCGGCCTCCTCCACCGTCGTGCCGTCGACATGGTCGATGCGCTCGCCCTCCCGATAGTCGCCAAAGCGATGCGGCGAGCCGGACAGTTCGTCATCCCAAGCGTGCCGGTCGAGCCGCGGGCAGGCGAGCCCGAGGGATGCGGGCGCGACCGCGTCGGGCAGGCTGGGCACCTCCTCCCGGTGCGGGCGGGCGCTCTCGGAGCGCTTCCGCACCATCACCCACCGACAATATTCGAGGACCGGCCTGCTATGCTGGTTGAGGCCGCGCGTCCGAACATAGACCACGCCCGTCTGCCCGTTCGAGTTCTCCTTCAGCCCGATCACCTCCGAGACGGCCGTGAGCGTGTCGCCGGGGTAAACGGCCTCGAGAAAGCGCCCACCCGCGTAGCCGAGATTGGCGACGGCGTTCGGCGAGATGTCCGGGACGCTCTTTCCGAATACGACGTGAAAGACGAGCAGATCGTCGAGCGGCGCGCGCGAATACCCAACGGAGGCCGCGAAGGCGTCAGCAGATTGCAGCGCGAAGCGCGAGCCGTACAGCGCGGTATATAAAGCCGTGTCGCCGACCGCGACCGTGCGCGGAGTTGCATGCCGGATCGTCTCGGCAATCCGGAAATCCTCGAAATAGCGCCCCGGATTGGTCTTCATGCGAGAGCTTCCGGCAGGGGGAGCCCGCGCCGCGCACAGGCTGCCTGGACCGTATTGCGCAACAGGCAGGCGATGGTCATCGGCCCGACGCCGCCAGGTACCGGCGTGATCGCTCCCGCCACCTCGGCGGCTCCCGCAAAGGCGACATCGCCGACAAGCTTCGTCTTGCCTTCGCCGGCCGCAGGGTTCGGCACCCGGTTGATGCCGACGTCGATGACGGTGGCGCCCGGCTTGATCCAGCCACTCGGGATCATCTCGGGCCGGCCGATTGCGGCGACAAGGAGGTCGGCGCCGCGGCAGACCCCGGGCAGATCGTGCGTTCGAGAATGCGCGACCGTGACGGTGCAGCTCTCGGCGAGGAGAAGCTGCGCCACGGGCTTGCCAACGATGTTGGAGCGGCCCACCACGACCGCATCCAGGCCGGCGAGATCCGGATGGATGCTCTTCGCCAGGATCACGCAGCCGAGCGGGGTGCAGGGGACGAGAGCGCCCTGCCCCGTCGCAAGCAGGCCGGCATTGACGGGATGGAACCCGTCTACATCCTTGGCCGGGTCGATCGCGAGCAGGACCTTCGCCGAATCGACATGCGGCGGCAGCGGCAGCTGCACTAGGATCCCATCGACGCTGTCGTCAGCGTTAAGCTGCCGGACGAGGGACAGAACCTCCGGTTCGGAGGTATCGGCCGGGAGCTTGTGGTCGAAGCTCCGCATCCCGGCCTCGACCGTCTTTGCCGACTTGTTCCTCACATAGACCCGGCTTGCCGGATCTTCACCGACGAGCACGACGGCGAGGCCGGGCGTGATGCCCTCCCCCGCGAGGGCCCGCACGGCCGCGGCCACCCTGCCGCGCAGCGCCTCGCCTTGCGCATTCCCGTCGATGATTCTTGCGCTCATAGCTCTTTTCCCGGCCCGGTCGCCTGCTCGACCGCCATGCCGATCACGGCCGGGTCGCCGCAAATAGTGAGAACCTTGACCTGCGAGGTCGCGCCGGATTCCATCCGCACCGCCGAGGCGGGTCTCGCGACCGCTTTCGCGATCAGGCGCCGTGCGGCGTCGTTCGCCGCGCCGTCCTCCGGTGCGCTTCTGACCCGGATCTTCAACACGGCTTTACCGTCCGCCAGGACCTCCCGGCCGTCCACGGAGTCGCGCCCGCCGCGCGGCGTGACCCGAACCGTGAGGGAGACTCCGCCCGGCCTCTCACGCCAGGGCCGGCCGGCCATCAGAAGGCGGCCGGGTACAGGTAGAGCTCGATTACCCGCTGGATGAAGAAGATGATGAGAAGCAGAATGATTGGCGAAATATCGATTCCGCCGAGATTGGGCAGGATGCGGCGGATCGGCCTGAGTGCCGGCTCCGTCGCCTGATAGAGGAAGTTCCAGATCGTGCGCACGACGTCGTTGCGCATGTTCACGACGCCGAAGGCGACCAGCCAGCTCATCACCGCGGACGCGATGAGGATCCAGATATAGAGCTGCAACGCCAGCATGATGACGTCGAGAAGCGCGCGCATGAGAGATTTGAACCGCCGGAAGAGTTCAAGGGATGTATCCGGCAGACCCTTCGGGGACAACCGGGTGATGTCGACGGGGTGAATCGGGCGGTTTGCGCCGGCCGACCCCGGAGGGACCGATGTCGCGCGTCAAGCCACCGGCGCAGGAACTGCGGAGTACCGGAGAGAAGAAGGGGGGGCGAGTGCGGCGCCGATCGGCGTTGACGCGACCGCCGGGGCACCCTACAAGGCCGGCGCCCTGGGGCTGTAGCTCAGATGGGAGAGCGCTGCAATCGCACTGCAGAGGTCAGGGGTTCGATTCCCCTCAGCTCCACCAGGCAGGCTTTTGATCTTACCGGTTTGGTAGGTCAGGGCTAATCTCCCCGATATCTCCGAGACTTAGCAGACCCTTTTTGCTGGGCAGCGTCTCTGCTGGCCTGGTTTTCGGGGCTTTTCCGGGCCGACCGGGCCCGTGTCTCTGACCCTCCGAATCCCGTTTCCGAAGATGCTGATGCGGTTTGTCGATTGGTTCTTCCGCGACCGCCGCTCCGGCCGGGTCGTGATTGGGCAATGGCCGAACCTGCCGCTCTGGCTGTTCGGCATCACGAGCGTGGTCGCGATGGTGACCAGCGGGAGCATTGCGCTCTGGAGCGACATCGCATCCCGCATCTTCTTGGCCTGGTGGGCAGGTGATGAGTTGCTTCGCGGGGTCAATCCGTGGCGGCGATGCCTCGGGGCTGCTGTCCTGATCCTGCTCGCGATTCGGCTCGCGGCCTGATCGGAGGCTCGGTCACATCCCGAGCGCGCGTTCTTGCTCGGTCCAGGATGCCGGAAGGTCGGCGAGATCGCGGATGCCGATGCCACGCGGCAGCCGGCCGTCCATGATGGCTTTGACGATGCTCGGCGCAAGCTGGGCGAGCGAGAGCGTCATCCGAACCGAGCGCTCGGACAGGATCTCGCGCGATGCGATCGCAGCCGGGCTCACGATGCGCGAAGTGATGAGCTCATCCATCCAGGTCCGGCCTGTCGCGATCGCCTTCAGGATACGGGCTCTGTCCTCTGTCTTCATCCGCCGGAGCTGTGCGCCTTCTCGGCCCGGCGGCACGATGATGTCGCGGGCCGGCCGCGATGGCGTGGCTGACCAGGGGATTGTGATCGGCTCGCGATCTGCTGTGAGGCGCAGCTCCAGCCGGTCCGGATGCACGATGGCGACAACCAGGTGGTCCCGAACCAGAACCGCATCATCCTCCGGCTGCTGCGATGCTGGGATGCATGAGCGGAGCGCCCGTACGATGGTCGCCTCGATCTCAGGCGCGCTGACCCGCCGGATGCTGGACGGCTGCTCGCCCCGGAGCAGCGCCCGGCTGACGTAGTAGCGGTAGCGATGCGCCCCCTTCTGGGCATGGCTCGGGGACAGCACGGTTCCATGATGGTCGCGAATGCGCCCGACCAGGAGGTGGCTGGATGTGGTTGACCTGCGTCCCCGGCCCGGGCGGGTGGTGGCGAGCTTGAGCTGGACTGTGTCCCAGATCGCCGGTTCGATGATGGCCGGGTGCTGGCCATCGTGCACCTGCCCCTTGTGGCCGAGCCGTCCCGCATAGACCGGGTTCTTGAGGATGCCCTCGATGTGCCCGCGGCTGAATGGCGTCCCGCCAAGCTCGGTGCCTGCCCCGTCTACCCGACGCGGGACCTGGATCCGCCGCCGGTCGAGATCGGCCTTCACGGCCGCAATGCTGCCGAGCTCGAGACAGCTCGCGTAGAGGCCGCGGATCACGCCCGCATGCTCCTCGACGATGTGCAGTGCCCGGTTCTCGACCCGGTAGCCGAGCGGCACCACGCCGCCCATCCAGATCCCCTTCTTCTTGGATGCGGCGATCTTGTCCCGGATCCGCTCGCCCGTGACCTCCCGCTCGAACTGCGCGAACGAGAGCAGCACGTTGAGCGTGAGCCGTCCCATGCTGGTTGTCGTGTTGAAGGCCTGGGTCACGGACACGAACGAGACGCCGTAGCAGTCGAACAGCTCAACCAGCTTGGCGAAGTCGGCGAGGCTTCTGGTCAGCCGGTCGACCTTGTAGACGACCACCACGTCGATGCGGCGGGCCTGGATGTCCGCGAGGAGTTGCTGCAGGGCGGGTCGGTCCATCGACCCGCCCGAGAAGCCACCATCATCGTAGCGGGCCGGCAAGCAGCGCCAGCCCTCATGCGCCTGGCTCTTGATGTAGGCCTCGGCGGCTTCACGCTGGTTGTCGAGCGAGTTGAACTCCTGGTCGAGCCCATGCTCGGTCGAGACCCGGGTGTAGATGGCGCAGCGGAGAACAGGCCGAGCGCTCATCCGATCCTCCGATCACTGGATCCTGTGACGTTCCCCTTCTGTCTCAGCCCGAAGAAGCGTGGGCCGTTCCAGTTCGTGCCCGTGATGGCGCGAGCCACCTTGGACAGGCTCTCGAAGCTTTGCCCGTTCCAGGCGAAGCCCTCCTCCAGCACCATCACGCGATGAAAGTTGCCCTCCCATTCGCGCACGAGCAGCGTGCCGGGCGTCGTCCCGGGACCGGGCAGCGGGATGACGCTCCCACCCTCCCCTGCCGCCATTCGGTCTAGAGCGCGGGCTGTCACCCGATCCAGGCCCCCGAGCGCGTTCTCCTGGATCCGATAAGCAAGCGCACGCACCAGGAGCGCTCGGGACAGACCCGGGGGCGGTGCACGACCGAACACCTTGCGCCAAAGCGCACCCACGCCGGCCAGATCCATCCCAGTCAGGCGATCCAGATTAACTTGCAGCCGGTCAGGGCTCGGGGCCAGCGGCGCAGACATCAGGCGACCGCCTCGGCAGCCTCATCTCGCGCGTTGCGGGTCCGGCGAGCAGGCGTGGGCTCGGGCGGCAAGGTCCGGTAGAATGTTGTCCCGTCCTCGCGCTTCGTCCGGGTCAGTTCCGTCCCAGATGCACGCAGCCTGGACAAGGCCGCGCGGGTCGTATGCGGCAGCCAGCCAGTCGCCTTCATCAGCTCCGGCAGGCTCGCCCCCTGGCCTCGCCCGAGCAGCTCCAGAACAAGCGTTTGCTTGGTGCCGCATGGGGCCGGGGCTGCCGGTGCAGTAAGCGGCGCAGCCGAGGCGTTCCCGCCTTCGCCCTCGCTCTTGGCGCGACGGGGCGGCCGAAGTCCGACCGCCCGGTAGCCGGCCGGCGTGAGGTGGTGTCCAGCTTCGTCCGCGCTGATCAGACCGTCTCGCTCGAACCGGGCGATCAATCGGGTCCGGGTTGCGGGCCTCATCTGGTCCGGGAAGGCGAGCCCCCCTGCACTCGCGGCTGCAACAAGCAGCGCTGTTTCGGTCTTGGTCAGCTTGATCTTGGGCATTGCGGCTCTCCAGAGTCGCGGGGCTCAGCCCCGGCACCACCCTGGCCCCGCAATCGGCCCAAAGCCGGCGGGGCGAGCACGTCCTGCTGCGGGCATCTCAGCCGATCTGATTCCGTCGGAGCCCCTCGCGTCCGTTAGTTGCCGACCACACACGCTCCGTTCCAGGCGCGAGTCCAGTCGATTTTGAAGAATCCAGCAATGCTCGCCGGAAAAGGCCGAAGTTCCGGAGTTGGCGCGTCTACAACCCGAGCGTGGCTTTCGTGCAGCCCACCTGTCGGGCAAGATGAGGAGGAGTCAGTCGATACGCCGGCACACGCCCTGCAAGACGTCTCAAATCCCGCTGCGCCGGAAGACGGCGATGAGGCCCCTGGTTGCTTCCGCGCGGAGCGCCTGGGTGCCGGCGCAACGATGCGCGCCCAGCCTCATGCAGGTGCGCGCCTGAAAACGCTGGATCCGAGTCCCAGCGACGCATTCTCCTGAAGAGGTGACCATTGCGCCATCATCTTCCAACATGCCGCGGCAATCGTTGTAGTTTGTGCTAGGGGATTGAAGTGAGAATGTTGGAGCAGGAGCTTACGCTGGCCCGCGGGCTACCGAGCGGCGTCCAGGACCAGCGCCTAGCCCGCTATTCTCGAGACGAGCCCTACGATCTTTTCAACGGTTGTTACGATGCCAGGCCCGGCTTCACCTACTGTTTTGGCGGCATACCGTACACCTTCCCCTAGGCTACGAAGCAAGGTCTTGTTGGGGGCGGGTGAGGCGGCGGTGCTCAATAGCAGATCCGTAGATTCCGCTACCGCAAGCCCGGCCTCGGACTTTGAAGGGTCGAGCCCCGAGATCTCGGAGCGCAAGGTATCGAGCAGGAGCCGAAGCTCCTGAAGATCCGTTGGGGTCGTCAGGAGTGTGTTCGTCGCAAGGCGGGCGTGATCTAGCTTGCTCTGAATAGCGACATTCGCGCGGCGAAAATCGCCGGACAGATTGAATTGATCTCGCATCTTTCCTCCTAGGGCCGACGTTCAGCGCTCTTAATCCATTGCTGAAGCTGTCGAAAAATGGGCTTCCATTCGCGATCTTTGAATTGCGCCAGGAGGCGCTTTGACCGCTTCCAGCTGTGAAGTGCTGCCTCACGATCCCCCATTGACGCGCAGGCTATCCCGAGCGAACAGAGTACGATCGCTAGATTCCGCTGATCGCCTCTTATAGAAGCGATAATATCCACCTCCCGCTCCAGCAAGTAGCGGCAGCTACGGTAATCTTTCAATTCGAGGTACACTCTCGATAACACCTCAATGGCCGGGCGCACACCAGAGTAATACAGGCCCACTGTGCGCTCAGTGATCTCAATAGCCCGTTCCAGGCTCTGCCTTGCGCCTGCAACATCCCCGACGCGGTGCTGCGTCTGCCCCAGAGAAATTAGAACGTCCCCGAGAAGCGGTGAGTCTTCGCCTTGCCTCTCCTCAATAATTTGCACGGATCTGATGAGACACTGACGAGCCGGCTCGAAGTCATTCTCCAATCGATGGATTTCGCCCAAAACATAGAGGGGCCGCCACAACTCAAAAGCGTTTTTCCCAAAAGCTTCTTCCGCGACGGCAATCGCCTTTTCTGCCTCGCTCGGTGCTGCGGATGGGCGGGTCGCCATTTTCGCTTCTGCTAGGCCGGTTAACGCTCTGACGAGCGACTTCCGCGCCTCGGTTGCGGCTTCGTCCTTTGGTTTCTCCTGAGATGCCCTCTCAGCCACCCTTGCGGCCTTGTCAAAAAGGGCGGCAGCTTCGTCCGGATCACTTGCAAGCAAGGCGCGCCCAAGATTGTAAGTAGCCGCGCCCAGAGGGAGTTCGCGGGTGGAGGTGCTCGCTTCGAGTATCGCGAGGGCCTGCCTCTGTCGTTTGATTGCTGCCTCTATGTTGCCGGTGATCCGATCCACGAGGGCGAGACCATTCAGAGCATTAGCGCGATCAGTATCGTTTGTTTCAGCTATTTTTTCCGACAAAGACACTGCACGTTCGAATGTGGCCCTTGCCTCGGCATAGTTTCCCCGCTCGTAATTGCTTTGTCCCAGGTGGGTGTAGAGTTCGACGGCGTTCGCGCTGCCGCGCTTCGCAGCGGAACCAGCAGCATGGAGGATGTGTGGCTCCAACGCGGCGAGCAGGCGCGGGTCCGTGACGATGTTCACGCTGCGCGCGGAAATGATCAAGTACTTCTCAACATCCTCAGCCGTGCTGCCTTCGGGGGTCGGCTCCAACTGAGTGAACGCGGCGACTAATTGATGGAGAACAAGAGCGCCATCAGACAACTGGTCGATGAGCCCTAGCTCGGTAAGCCGCAGAACGGCTTCCTCCTGCAACTCAAGAACAGCCGGGTCTGCATCAAGGGCGTCCGAGGGGGAAAGAACGTACCTTGGAATAGGCACTTCGGGGGCGAAGTGCCCGGCAAAGCTCAGGAGCGCTCGCGCCATTTCACCCAGTTGGCCCTCGGAAGCGAGTTGGTCATAGCTCAAAGCGAAAGTACGGGCGATGTGCTGGTCATGGCCGGTCGGGGACCAACCCCCCATTGTCATGGAACGGTGCCGGAGCACTGGTGACCGCCGGAGGGTTTGCAAATAGTTCTTCGGGTCTCCCAGCGTGGAATGCCGAAACTTCTCGAGGAACAAGCCTGCCAGATGAAGCGCCAGCGGCAGGTCCCCCAACTCCGCCGCTATCGCATCCAATGTGGGATCGCCCGCGGTCAGATCGCCCCGACCGTGGCGAAGCAGGTTGACGCTGTCCTGCCTCAGCAGAGGCTCGATTTTGATTGGCTTCACACCCGAAGCCGGCTCCCAATTGGGGCGGCGGCTAGTTAGGATCACCTTTGCGCCGCCAGTCGTGGGGCGCCACTCTGCGAGCGTGTGTTCGTCTTCGCAAGCGTCGAAGATGAGCAGCCGCGGCATCTTCCGGTGCCACGCAGAACGTACCAGTTGGATCTGGTCGGGAAGACTTAACTCCCTATAAGCGGGATGCAGATGCAATCCCCATCCACATCCTGCCACTTGAGATTGAATCGCTTCCGGCTCTCCACAGTTGATCCAGAAGACCCCTCCTTTGAAGTATCGGCCGTACCGATGGGCAAATTCCGCAGCGAGCTGCGTCTTTCCTAACCCACCGAGGCCGGTTACCGCGATCGTCGGAACGACTTCAGTTCCAGATGCGCTAAGCAGCAGCTCCGCGAAGCGCTTAAGGTCTCGGTCGCGTCCCTTGAAGGTAGGGTTTGGGCTCCACGGCAGGGCAGAGCCGGAGGGCAGCGGCGCTGGAACCGGTACATGGGAACTGGCCGCCTCACGAAGCAATTCTAGCGCTTCGTTCAAGGCGCAGCCGTCATCGTCCTCGGAGGGCGAGGCACCTGTCGCTATGGATATGCTTGCGTGGCGGAAGTCGCCGCTTAGATCGTAACTGTCTCGCACTGCAGAGTTCTATGCGGACAGCAGCGTCCAGCCAAGCAAAAACGGTTGACAATCCTCGGTTGGTATTGTCCCGCGGCGGAGAGAAGCCTGGCGCGGCCATCGGGCATTTGAGCGGCAAGCTGTGCCAGGTGACGCGGTCGTCATCTCAGTGCGGCTCCGCGCGTCTGCTTCCGGCCCCCCTTCTGGTCCTGGCGCACTATGGAGGTGGGCCGCAGCTCTCGGCCGGCACTTCGAGATGCTGCCGTCAGTCGCTGACGCCGCCCTACTCGGCCCCTTGGCGCTTCGTCCTAAACTCGTGTCGCGCTTTCCACGTCCGGCACCCGGCGTCGGTATCGCGCACAAGCTCCATGCGATAGGGTCGACGATCGCTGGAGTTCGGGAGGGTTCAAATGGGGCGCCGTCCATGACGCTAGCGCTGAGTGCGTCGACAGTGAAGGCTTGGTTCCAGTATCGTTGCGAGCGGAAGGTCCGATACGAACTATTCACTGATCAGGAACTCGCCTCACTTCCGATTGACGTCGATGTACGAGAGCAATCTTGGGCGGTGCTGGGCGTTGACTACGAAGAAAGAGTCCTACGCCGGCTGGGTCGTGAGGCTGGAGTCCTGCGACCGTCGCCCGGCGATTTTGGGCTACTGGAGGCTGAGGCCATCAGTTTCCTGCGGGGGCGCACACGTCAGCCCTACGCCTCGCAACTGAACCTACGGCCTCGCGCACCCCTGCGCCTTTTAGAGGGCACAGGGGTCACCTTGAAGCGCGTCTTCCCGGATCTCATCCATCGCCAGGTCGCTGACGGGCGGACGCTCTTCACCGTCATAGACGTCAAGGCGACTCGCCGCGCAACGCCGTTTCACAAGACGCAGATCGCATTCTATGTCCGGGTGCTCGAGGCCCTGCTGCAGGAACTGGGCGTGTCTGCCGAGGTCAGTCCCACGGGGTCCGTGTGGCGCATCCCCGACCGCGCCACGGCGGATGGCGACGAATACTACCAGGAGGACTTTGCGCTCGCGCCGTATCTGCGTCTCGTGGACGACTTCTGCAGCAACCTGCTGCCACAAATCGCCAGCCGCGCTGTTGAGCCCGGGCAAGGCGCTCCACGGCGCGATGAGACCTTTTTCCACCTCTATTTCAAGTGCGAGCAATGCAAGTTCTTGGAGCATTGTATGGCCGCCGTTTCAGAGGCAAAAGCGCCGGCTGCCCGCGATGTCTCTATGGTGGCTGGTCTCACGCACGAGGCTAAACGCTCTCTGCAGCGGCTCGGGGTGCGTTCTGTCGGGGATCTGGCGCGCGCAGCAGGACTCGCTAAGGTGGCTGGCATCGGCTGGTCTTTGAGTCGGCGGGCGGACCTTCTTGTGGCGCGCGCGCAGGCCAGCATCGCGCAGGCGCCGCATCGCACGGAAGAAGCTCATACCTATCTTATGCCGTCGCACGCTGACGCGGTTCTGCTCCTCTCCATCGACCACGATCCTGTAGACGATCGGCTCGCCGCAATCGGCTATGCCTACTACCGGGACGGTGCGCTCGTGCGGGAGGTGGTGCAGGTTCCGGAAACGGCCTCTAGCCTTGACGAATCCGCCGCGCTGGAGACGGTGCTCGGTCAACTCGTCGCGGACCTGATCGAAATTGACTCAGCAAACCAGGCCGGGTCAGAACTCCACGCCCATATTCTCCTATATGAACCCTCAGAAGCGGTTCGGCTGCAGGAAGCAGTGGGGCGGCACCTCGATGATCCGCGGATCAGGGGCGGGTTGTTGCACCTGGTCCGGCTCTTCCCGCCTGAGGACATTGTGCCAGAGCCGGAGTTTCGGGGCGCTCATCACCTGCCGGCCACGGCAGTCCGGACGGTCGTTGAGCAACTCTACGCCATACCAACGGTGGTTTCTTACGATCTCCGACAGGTTAGCCAGGCCCTCGCCGCGGTGGGCGCCGTCGCTGATCCGTATGCCCCTGAGAAAGCCTTTGAGCGCCCGTTCTCATCCCTGCTTTCGGTCGAAGTCATTCGGGGCCTGAGGGAGCGGAGAGCTAGCGCCCCTAGCGTAGCGCAAGTCGTGCAGGACGTTTCTGCACGGCTCAGGGCACTGCAGCAGGTTGTCACATGGCTCTTTGCCCAAAGCGCGGCGTCGTCTCAGCCGCTGCTACGCCTTGCTAAACGGCCTTTCCGGCTCCATGCCACTTTCGATCCCCTCAACGCAGACGACCTCGACGTCTTGCTTGCCTGCGAAATACTTGAGAGCCGGGCTGGCTTGTTGGAGACGCTGATCGGGTTGGCCCAGCCAAGTCGGCGGCGCCGCGACGCTGGCCGGGCAATGACCGGGCTGCATATCGTTCGGCACTGGGTTCAACGGGGACGGCGGCAGATCATCTTCGGCGTCCCTCAGGAGAGCAGGGACACCGATCTGGCACCAGGCGCTTTCAATCTGGTCCTCACGGACGATGACCCCGACCTACGCCTAGATCCTACCGCCTGGGCGTCGATCGGATGTCGGTTGGAGCCGCCTAGGCCCGGGTTCGAGGACAAGACGGACCAGGTCCGGGTCAGCATGGCGGAGGCCGATTTCCTCGCCCCCGTCTTCCGCGCGATGTTCGAAAGGTCGCTAACTGCGAGCGTCTGGTGCATCGACGTGGCTTTCGGCGACATCAATGGGCCGCGCGCGGCCCAATTCTTGGTCGACCTAGCTCGCGCCCGCCAATGAGCGTCCGCACAGAGTTGCTCCGGTTCCTGCGGGAGCCGGCGAGCTTCGCCGAAAACGCTGGCGACCCCCAGATTTGGCTTGCGGCTCTTGAAGCCTTCACTCAGCCCGCCCTGACCGCGCCAGGACAACATCCGCTGCGGCTGGCGCAGGTTCTCGCATGGCGAGGTCTGGCGAGCGCTCGAGCAGGCCTGCTCTTGGGCCCGCCTGGGACGGGCAAAACCCATCTGCTCGCTTGGCTGATTCTGGGGTACATGCACGCGCGCCAGATGGCGGACTTGCCCTGCCGAGTCTTTGTGAGCGCCTTCACGCGGAACGCAATCGGCAACCTGCTCGATGCGGTGGCGGAGCGGCGCGACCGAGCGTGGCCGGGTGGCCCTGCGGTCTGGTTTTTCGGCAATCCGCCTGAAGCCGGGCTGTCCAGGAATGTGCAGGTGCACGATCGCCTATATCGCGACGGCCTCGATCAGGCCTTCGAGCTACTGGATGTACAGGCCCTAGTAGTCGGCGGCTCCGTATGGTCGCTGTACCGCCTGCTGTCCGATGGTCGAAGCCCCAGCGCTGATGGGCTTACAGCTGAGCTTTTCGACCTCGTCTGCATCGATGAAGCTTCTCAGATGGTGCTCGGCCATGGCCTCCTCGGCCTTGCGGGCCTAAAGCCCGGCGGCCGCGTAGTGGTAGCCGGGGACGACCGCCAATTGCCCCCAATTCGGGCCGGGCGAGAAGTGGTTCTGGATGGTCGCTCACTCGGCGGGTCGCTCTACGGCTTCATGGCATCCGCCGGCGCGCCGGAGTTTGCGCTCGACGAGACTTTCCGCCTTAACGAACCGCTCGCCCGCTTCCCAGAATCTGCGTTCTATCCGGGCGCCTATCGATCAGCTGTCCCTAGAGAGGTCCTCGCGCTGAAGCCGGGCTGGCAGGCCGATCTCGCCGACTGGGAACAGGCTGTGATAGGGCCCGATCTTCCAGTGTGCGTACTTCTTCACGATGGGCCGCCCGCCGCTACGAGCAATCCGTTTGAGGCACAATTAGCGGCCCGGTTGGCCGAGTTGCTAGAGCCGCGTCTTGATAATCCCGCGTTCTGGACCGACGGGCTCGCAATTGTCAGTCCCCACCGGGCTCAAAACGCGGCCATTCGCAATCTTCTCCCGCCGACACTTCGCCGTGGTGCGTTTGTCGATACAGTTGACCGGATACAAGGTAAGGAGCGCGACGCAGTCATCCTTACCTACTCGGTCGCCGACGCTGAGTTTGCGCTTGCCGAGGCAGAGTTCATCTTCAGTCCAGAGCGACTGAACGTGGGCATCACTCGCGCACGGCGCAAGTTGATCGTGCTGATCAGCCGTCGGCTCTTGGACGCTGTGCCGAGCGACCAGGACATAATGGATAAGGCCGAGCGGCTACGCGAGTTCGTCTTCGGTTGTCCGGTCATCGGTCATCGCACTCTGCCCGATGGGCAGGGCAGTAGCGTGCCCGTCCAGATCCGGGCGCGCGGCTTTCAGGACCCTGCCGCGCTCGCCGAGACGCCGAAGCCGGTCGAGACCTCGGCGCCGGCGTTGACGGCGCCGCAAATCGCTATTCTGGCGGCGGTGCAGCGGGTGGCTATTGCGGATCGGCGTAATGGCGCCACAGTGCGTGCGTTGGGCCAGGTCCTCGCCCGGCGCGATGACCTGCTGCCAGACCTCGTGGCGCTGCACCATGCGGGACGGGTCACGCTGAACGAACCGCGGCCGGGTTTCTGGGTCGCCCGTCCGCTTGATGCGGAGCGATCGGTGTACCCGGCTACTCCGGAGAGCGTTCGCGCACGAATTGGCCAGGTGGTGACGGAGGCCCGGTCGGGACCGTTTGCACCGTTTTACTGGCGCCTCCGCAATCGGTTCGCCTGGATGGACCCACGCGGTCAGGATATCCTGCTTCCGATCGTGCAGGCGCTCGCCCACGAAGGAGCAGTCACGATCCAGGACTCGGATCGCGGGCTGACGATCGATTTGCCCGCTGCGGCCTCCGCTCCCGAGTCGCCGGCCGACGACCCGCCGATCCTCAGCGATGACGATTTCGGCCTCTTGAATGCACTTGAGGACGTAGAGGCTCGCCGCATCAACTTCGGCGTAGTCGAGTCTTGGACGTCAGCTGCGACGCTCGCCGACGACATGGGTCGGGGGCGCCGCGACGTGATGGCGGCGCTTGGGCGACTGGCTGGCGACGGCTGGGTGCTGCTCGCCGAAGAGGGGCGGGTCCGCAGCCGCATGGCAGAATTGGCGCGCGAGACCCGGTACGCCAAGCAGCGGTTCGCTGCAGGCGATGCTGCTCGACGACCATACGTTGTCCGCAATCTCAAGCTCGAGGTGCGAAACCGCGATAAGCCGCAACGAGGGCAGCCTGTTGCCGAGGCCTTCGCAGCGGTCTCAGAAGGACGTCCTTCCGAAGACCAGCAGGTGCTCGAGGCCCTCCAGCAGGCGCTGGTCGAAATGTGGGGGCCGCACGCTGCTCTCGCCGGCTTCCAAGCTCGGGGCCTAGGCGCTTTTCTAGACGCTTGGGCCGGAAAGGGCCCCCAAAGTTTCGTCGTCGCCGCGGATACCGGCTCTGGGAAAACTGAGGCCGCCGCGTTGCCACTGATCGCAGCTGCTGCTGCCGATCGGCTGCGCGGTCTGCAAGGAGTGCGCGCCGTCCTTGCCTACCCTAGAACCCGACTGGCGGCCAATCAGGCGCAGCGCATGGCTGGGTACCTCGCCGCGCTTTCGCGGCAAGGTGGCCTCCCGACCGTCACGTTGGGGCTGCAGTTTGCGCAGGTGCCTCGGACGTTTGAGGTGGCGGATGAAGCCGTCGGTTGGCGGCGCCAGGCCAATGGCGTCTGGAGCTTCCCGCTTTTCGGTTGTCCGGGATGTGATCGCGAACTGTTGGCTCATGAAGCGGAAGGCGTTGACGGGGCGGACTCGCTCCGGTGCACAAGCTGTGACTGGAGGTACAACGGCTGGATCGGGACGAAGGTGGGCATGGGGCGGACGCCCCCGAACTTCTTCATGCCAACTACGGACAGCCTACACCAATGGCTCCAAACCCCGCACTACGGTTCGCTCTTTGGCGACGTGGAGCCATGGGCGCCACCGCGCGCGCTCCTCGCTGACGAGATCCATTTGTACTCACACGTCCACGGCGCGCAGGTGGGCTATGCGCTTCGCCGCTTGGCCGCCCGCAGCGCCCGAAACGCCGGGGGTGTGCAACCGCTGGCGATCGGCATGAGCGCTACTCTGGGCGATCCGGCGGCCGCCTGGGGGCGGCTTATCGGTCGCGAAGATGTGCGGCTGATAACTCCGGAGAGGGAAGAGCATCAGCCGAGTCCAAGAGGGCGGGAGTACTTCTACTTCGTCCAGCCCGAGGCAGAATCCCGTGGTCAGGACATAAGTGGTGCCTCGACGACGGTACAGAGCTTGATGTGCCTTGCCCATGGGATGAGGCGTCGGACGGGGCAGCAAGGCGGGTATCGTACGCTAGTCTTCTTGGACTCGATCGATAAGGTTCGTCGCCTCCACGCGGTTTATCAGGACGCGGAGGAGATCAAACGATTGGCGAGCTTTCGAACGCGCTACTATCCGGATGACCCCGTCACGGGGCAGCCTCGCACGGAGTGCTGCCGACAGCCCCACGGCTGCGAGATGTTTCGGGATGGGGAATGCTGGTGGTTCGCGGCAAATGACAGTCGCCAAGTGGGGCCCGGTGGGTTGAGGCGGCCAGACTGGCCGCTCGCTGTGGCTAGCCAGCCGGTGACTTCGGGGACAACCGGACGAGTCGAGGAACTCATCCGTCGGAGCGATGTCGTGTTCGCCACGTCCTCGCTAGAGGTCGGCTACGACGATCCCAACATCACCCTCGTCTACCAGCAGTACGCGCCGCAGAACCTGGCAAGCTTCATCCAGCGAAAGGGGCGTGGGGGGCGCGGAACGGATGACCGTCCCGTGACGGGCGTAACACTCTCCCTCTACTCGGCGAGGGACAGCTGGTGGTTCAGGCGACCGTCGGAGATGGTCAATCCCAAGTCGTTCGAAACGCCACTGAATCCCAACAACCACTTTGTCCGTCGGGCTCAGGTGCTCTCGGCGGCCCTCGATGGGGCAGCCCGCTTTGCTCAGGTGGCAAGCGCTCCAGCGTTGGGTTCCGGAGGCAAGCTTGCTCCTGGGGCCCTGGCCGAGGCGGAGATCGCAGTACGCGACGTGTTCGGAAGCGACGCCTGGCTTGAATTCGGCGTGACTGATCTAGAACAACTCTGGACGCGGGCCTTGGCACAGGCTCGACCCGGGCACCCCCTAGGGACCCTCACCAACATCCGGAGTGCAGTTAGCTGGATACCCAACTTCCTTTTTGAGACCGTCAACCTCCCGCAAGTGCAGGTGATCACGCCGGAGGACAGGCCCGATGCTCCGCGGCGAGAAGACATCAGCTTGGCCTTGTACGCCAGCGCCCCTGGCAACGTGACCCGCCGCTTCGATCCCAGAGCGGTACACTGGCGACCGCCGAAACAAGGGCTCGGGCCATGGTTCGACGGCAGTGATTATGGTGACGCCCGTCGAGCGAGGCCATTCGCGCCGGGCGAATTGGTCAAGCACCTGCCCGCGGCCGTGAGGCCGAGCCTTGCAGGCTTGGGAGACGAGGTGCTCCGGCCTGTAACGCTGCACCTGGAAACCGTCGGGGTAATGCAGGGCTCCGGTTGGACATCTGCCTGGGCAGTTTCCCCGGACAACGGCTCCGTCGTGAGGACCAATGACCCCGCCGCCGATCCCCGGCGAGTGCAGCACGATAGCCGAGCGAGCCTGCGTGGTTTTCCGGTCATCAAGCCTGACCCGACCTATGCGGCCCGGGTAGAGGCGGACCTTGGCCCCTGGCTAGCTCGCATCGACAGCTTCATTGGCAACAATCTCGGTGGTCAACTAACTGGCCTAGCCATGGCCAGATTGTTCTGGGGAGCCGACGCTGAGATAAAGATGCACGATCGCATTCTCGAACCGGCGGTCTTCAGCCAAATATTTAGCGATGAAACGGGTACTGCGCCTATGCTGCACGGATATCACGTGCAGACTGAGGGAGTACAGCTCCGCCTCGACCCGGCGCGAGTAGACACGTTCGTCGCCGCGGAGATCGAGCACCTGGCAAGCAACCAAGGCCAACGGCGTTGGCACGCGGGGCAGATGCTCAGGTTCATGGTGGAGGACGCAGCTCAGGCCCTTGGCATCAACACCTTCGAAGCCCGACGTGGGGCGGACCTCTTGGTGTCCGCGGCTGCCGATCCGGTTCTACGACCCCGCCTTATGGAGGCGATCCGGTTTTGGGACGGCGACGCGTTCGCTAGATTGCTGGAGGACGTGCGGGCTCGGAGGCTCTCTCAGCATCCCCTAATGACGCGGACGCGAGTGGGGAGGGTTGCCGCTACTTTGGCAGACCGCCGGCTGCAGTCCGCTTTCCAGGACGCGATTCGGGCTGCAGAGGATCCTATAAGATTTGCGTCGTGGCTCCGCACGTGTCTTCTGAATGGGCTCGCAGCACGCCTCAAGGACCTTTTCGTTCACCTGGGGCGCGGCGACGACCGGCAGGTAGTAGGCCACGTGCGTCTGCCCGCCCAATTCGATGGTTCGAGCGATGACGTAATCACCATCTGCGAAGCCGGTGGTTACGGAGACGGCACAACCCGAGCCTTCTTAGACGGCCTCGCGCAAGTCTCGGCAGAATGGGCAATGGATTTCCTTGGCCGTTGTCCGAACGCAGAGGAAGACGCTCTCTTGCGCGTCGCCTTTGCGCGATTTGACCGTCATGACGAATGGCGGAGAAACGATCCGAACGACCAAGCATTCCTTACATCCTGGGCGGTCGAACTCGGCGTGAGCCCGGATCAGCCACTACCGGCAACTCTGTTGCGCACCTTCTTCGATGCCGAGCGCGTCAGCGGGGAGCGGATAGAGTTATACGAGATTGCGGTCGCTGCAGCACGGGTTGAGGTGCAGCTTGCAACGGAAATGGGGCGTCAGCCATCGGCCTGGGAGCACGCCAGCGCTGTAGTTGCGGCCGCAGGAGCTGAGCCGACGTCGGCTCCGGGGCGACTCTTGGCTGCCTACGAGGCCTTAGACGACGCCTCGCAGGAGGGCTCGCTGAGCGGTGCGTCCCGGCTAGCCGACCAAGTTTATCGGTTAGGTGCGCACCTCTGCGTCGATGGCTGCCAAGCCTGCGTCCATCAACCGAGTGACTTGATGGCTGATAGCATGGCAGAGTCTTCTACCAGTCGTGAGCTCCTTCAGAGATTTCTGGCGTTCTGAGCAGCTGTCACCTTCAGCGAAGTGAGCGCATTCTGTCGCTCAAGCCATTCGAGTACCTTCGGCGGCTTTAGAAAATCGAGGGTAGCCCGATTTTCGGCTAAGGCTTGTAGGAAGGCGGCTACATCGGGAGTTCCGGCAACGACCTGCTGCTCTGCGATGAGTGACTTTCGCTGCTCGATGAGAGCCCTGGCTTTGGGCAGCAAGTCGACGACAGCGGTTTGGCTGTTGCCGTGAGCCTCCGCCGCCACCTGCGCCATCCTCTGCCCTAAATCTCGCGCGCTCGGGAAGCCCTGAAGCAGCGCGCCTACGGAACTTAATGATCCGAATTGCCGATCGAGGGCGTGGACCCAAAGCTGCCGAACGAGGCCTTCCAGAGCCGCCAGCGTCTGAATGAAGTTCTGAAACGCCTCTACTGCGTCTTCGAGCGTTTCCTCATGATCGGCCTCTTGCATAGCTTCGCCGGCTTCAGAGCCCGCAGTCAGCGCGCGCACAAACTGAGTCTTGACCTGCGGAGCCGAGCAGCCATCGAGGAGGGTCGCTAGTCCCGCCATAGCCATCAGGCGCTGCTCGTGGCGAGCTGCGTCGGTGAAGCGCTGCAGATGCCGGTTAGCGCGATCTCCCAGCCTAACGCCGGCGACGGCCGCCGGCAGGAGTTCCGCGGTTTTCTCGAGCTCTTCCAAAGGATCTATCACAGCGTCGGGTCCCACACCGATTCGGCCTCACTTACCGCAGCTCTCAGGCTTCGCCCGGCCTGGTTTATTTGACCTAGAGCATTTCCGGCGCGGGCTGCCCGTAAGTACAAGGCAGCGCGGTCATTCAATTCTTTGCAAATCTGCTCGCCGTACTTCAACGCCTCCAGCGCTGTACGCAAGTTGCCGGCGGGCTGGGCGACGAGCCAAGCTAGGTTCGCAGCGGGTTCCTTCGGAATGGCCTCGGGATTCTCCACAGCTTGGATCAGACGCTGCAGGGAGGAGACATAGTCAAGACGGCTCAAGTCGCTAGACAGCCGCTCCCAAGTCTCTCGCCATCGGCGCTCGAACTCAGGCGGCAGTTCCCGGAGAAGGGGGAAGACCTTTTCGGCAGCCGCGTTCAGTCGAGTCAAACGCGCGACTAGGCTCTCCCCGCGGAGTAGCCCGTCCATTTCGGTCGCGCGGTCCTGGAGCAGTTTGAGTTCGAGATTGGGAATGCGCCGAAGGTACGAGTCCATCTTGGTGGCAGTCTCTCGCAGGTCGCCGTCTTCCAGGAGAGTTGCGCTGTTAGGCGCCTGAGAGATTGGCAGGAAGCTGAGGCGGCGTTGCAGCCGGACGACCGCTTGGGCGGCAGATCCGGCGGCTGCCAACCCGAACTCGGTCGAGCCCCCCTGGGGCAGGCTCACCATCTCACGCAGCATGGTGCGGATCTTCGCGTGCTGCTGGTCGGTGTTACGCAGCGCGTCCAGCCAAGGCTCGGTACGCGACTGGGGCGCCGTCGCTGCGGGATCTTCGTCGCTAAGCACCACTCGCCATAGTTCAGCGGTTGGAGCTTCGGGAGCGACAGAGCCCTTCAGCCACGCTCTCGCCAACAGCACTTGAGTCGCTGTCGCGACCATGTCCCAGCGCGATCCGTCAGGCAGCTTCGGCAAGCGACGGCCGGCGTGGGCACGGGCAAGCTCGCCGAGGCGTCGCACCATGAATGCGAGCCGGTGGCGATAGTACTCCTGACTAGCTTCCGAATCTCCTCCGGTGCGCAAGGCACAATAAGCCTCAAGCCCGTCGTACAGCCACGGCTCACGAGGGACGGCGAAGGTATAGCCACGCGCCTGAGATGACCCGGCCACTTGAACCGTATTTGGCGTGAAGAGGCCGTGCCAAGTCCAGCGATCGAGGTTGAGGGCTCGCGGCTCAAGGCTCTTCATGATCTCGAAGAGCACCTCGTTCCAGATTTGGGCTTCCTTGATCGTGGTGCCGTTCCGCGCCTCGGCCACATGGCTCTGGAGGCGCTGCAGCTTAGTCTTCGTTGTGGGCGCGGCCCGACGGGGAATGAGGCGCGCCTGGTCCGTCGTACGAGGGCGTGCAGCAACTGGCGCCGGCGAGATCGGATTTCCGACTTCGGGGAACGGCGACTCTCGCGCAGTCTCCTCGTCAGCGGTCCCGTTTGCGCCTGGCCCTCTCGGCTGGGAGCGAACGTCCGTGTTCTGGTAGAGGGGTTCTTGCTGCGGGGTGCGGGAGGTGGGCTCGGCGTCCCCAAGCCAAGGAAGCCGAAAAGACTCGAATATCGGCTGTGGTATCTCCGCGATACGCTTGATACCGTCGGCACCAACTGTGGTGTCCGACTGAGTTGGGTCCCCCCAGTACACGAATGTGCGGCGAAGTCGTTCCCTCCGATCGCGGTCGGGTTCGTTCGCGTCGACCAACGCGCGCATCGGGCCGCCTAGTAGGCCTGCTCGTTCGTCGAATTTCTCCGTTTCAATATCTGGTCCTGGGTACCGCGCCATATCAAGCATGGCGGGATTGCGAAGCGTAGGACCAAGCACGTTCTGTAGCAGTCCTCTGGGCGTACGATGGGTCTGGCCCTTGTCATCAGTTTTAAGCGCATGGAAGAGTCCTTCGAGCGCTCGCTCTGTGAACGGGAACAGACCCATTTCGCTCACCTCGCCAAACACTGCGTGGCACGCAGGTCTCTCCTCACAGGCGAGACAAGGGTTGGGCGGCGGGAGGTCGCGATTGTGCTGGACTGTTGGTCCCCAGGCCATCAAGGCGTCGATGCCTGCTCGCGTGGCGTTCAGATATCGCGCTGCGAACGCGAGGCGGTCGGCGCTCTCGCGTAGCGTGACTGCCTCATCATCGGAGCCGGACTCGCCGAGTCGTATTTCGTGCGTGATCCGATCCTTGTAGTTTTTTTGCAAAGCATCGTAGTAGGCCGGCGTCACGCCCACGACCGAGACAAGAGGACAGACGTCGGCACGCGTGGCGGCGTCGAGCACCAGGGCATCGATCAAACCGTTGTCGAGACCCTGCCAGGCGGTGATATCCTCCAGCAGCAAAACAAGCCGCGCCCGGCCCTGGAGCGCCGAGCGAGCCTTGCGAAACAGCAGAATAAGGTCGTCGCCCGTGACTCCAATAACGCTCTGAACGGCGTCGTTCAGCCGCGAATTAAGAGCCTTGATGAACGGCAAGCTGGCCTGAAGTTCGTCCGAGTGCCGGCTGCCTATATCGTCGTACGTTTCTCCCTCTCGAGCCCAGCTTTGGATCTTGTCCGCCTCGGCGATCAATTTCCGGGCAAACCGCTCGCTCGCTACGCTGTCGCTCACTCCGCCGCAGAACCGCGCAAGCGCGACGATATCACCGAGATTGAATTGGGCGCTCTCCGAGTTGCGGGCGCTGGCCTTGCCGTCCATGAGTTCGAGAATTCGCCGCGGGCTCTTCCAGCTCTGGCGCACCTGTAAGCTCTGGATCAGCAGCGACAGGTCGTGCTTGTCACACCAGGCTGCATCATCACGAGGCTCTTCGAAGTAAGACCCCTTGAGCATGGCGGCGAGTGTCGACTGGAAGACCTCTGCGCGTCCGGCTATGCCCGCTGTTTGACGGCGCCGGTTCAGGTTTTCAAACAGCGAGGCGAACTCTGGCCACTTTTCAGTCAGCGCCGTCCTGAGTTGATCGAGGGCTCCTTGAAGGCTTCCGTCTGCGCGCTGAAGAAGGAGTACAAGGTCGTCGCCCTTGGGCCAGTGCACCGCCAGCCAGCGGATCAAGTGCGACTTGCCCGAACCGGGATCGCCTTGCACCACGCAGAACGCATGAGTTCGGCGACGGTCGGACAGAGCGTCAAGCAAGCCGGCTTCCGTCGGCACGGCGACCTCGTGACGTTTGGCGCCGGAGACGGGGAAGCCTTGGATAGGCGAATGAGTTGCCAGAAATAAGGTGTCATCCACCCCGAGCGCTTCGATGCGCAGCATCGCCTCGGCGTCGTCCTTCTCCCAGCAGGCCTTTGAGGGCAGCCGGTCAAGCATCATCGATCTCCCGGGCCAAGGTCACGAATTGAACCGATTTGATCCGGCTGAAGCGGTCTTCGGACAAATTCACTAGTCCTGCCGCATCCGCACGCGCGCCAAGTTCGATAACTTCCTCTTCATCGAGATGCCGGAGTGCGGTGCTGAGCATAGGCGAGAGTGCACGCCCCTGCGCGCGGAATCCCAGGCTCTCGGCAGCGGATTGATAGAGCGCACCGCCGTCCAGATACGGCATGCGCGCCGCAATGAACTCTAGAACCCGTCGTATCGGGATCTGCTCTCCGCGAGGGAGATCCGATCGGGCTAATTCCCGAGCCAAACGCGGCGCGACATACGGGTGAGGGCTGTGGCCTGGAAGGTCGACAGCAAGGCCCACGAAGGTCATCCAGCGCCAGAAAGGCGGAACTTTGTACTCGTTGAATCGACGCCCTTCGGACGAGGTGTCTGCGCGGCTCGGCAGGACGGCGTTGATCGATTCGGCGAAAGTCTTGTTGGTTGCAGCGTGGAGCCAAGCCGTTCCTCTTGCTTGCTCCGATTGTGCAACGATGAACGCGAACGCCTGAGGCAGCACGGCGTCGGCGTGTTCCGCTTCTAGGCGGAGCAGTCGCCGATGGGTTAGGTCCGCAAGATCATCTATATCGTTACATTTCAGCCCTTCTTGGAGGACGTATCGACCGTCCGCCAGGGTAACCAGCTTGAGGCTCATCGCTGCGCCGAGTGTCTGCTCAGCTGCCGGGCCGGTGTTCGGCCGAGCTGTGCCCTGCACGAACCCGGGACTGAGCCAAGCCAGCAAGTCGGCTTTCGTCATCTGACCGTCGTGCGCAGCGAGGACCTGAAGGAGTGAGAGCACTCGGTCGGGCGTGCCTTGGGTAGAGGAGAGGAGGCTCATGTTGCTTCTCCACCGACCAAGCTTTCGAGGTAGATTTCGCGATAGCTCCCTAAGGGTGAGGCTATCTGATCTAGCCGACGGCCCGCAGCCAGCGTTGAAGGTTCAGCGACCAGCACGAGGCGTTGGTGAGGAAAGTCTTTGGAGAATAGTTCTGCCTGCCGAAGCCACCGGTCGGCGTCCGAAGCCGGTTCCGGCAAGATGGCCGCCGTCGGGAGATCGGCAAGCGACCAGCGGCCGTCCAGCCATTCCGAGTGAGGAAGAACGAAGCCGATCTGCGCATTCTGACCCGCGAATGTCTGGACGGCATCCTCCTCCCAGCCATTTGGGACCACGATTTGCTGGATGCCGGCGCGTGCAAGACGTTCTAGAAGTGTGATCCTTCCCGTGCTGGAGTGGTATGCCTCGGGACAAACGAGCAGGCGTCCTGAAGGGCGTCGAGTGTCAGACGGCGTAACCCGCCAAACCACGTTCAATCCCCCCGACGGAACACGGTGTGGGGCCGCCCTCGCCCTCTCACGACAGGCAGCACAGCGCCCGCAGGGCGGAGCATCCCAAACTTCCGGCTCAATCAGGCTGAACGCGGAGACCAAAACGCAGTTACTACTACTAGGGCACTTGATGAGCCAAAGAAAACGCCGGGCCTCAGACACTGCGGTCGTTTTTTCGGCTTCACGCAGGGCAAATACATCGTCCCAGGCAGGTGCTGCCGTGTGTTCGTCAGAAAGAAGCTCATCTCGATGCAGTACCACATGCCAGGTCGGATCAGCCTGACGCTCTTCCACGGCGATGACTTCAAGAGTTCCAGCGCGCTGTAGTAAGTTCAGCAGGCTCATGTTCCAGCGCCGATTACGGCCCCCGGTGTGCCGACCAAGACGCGGCGGCGCTGCATCCAACGGGAGGGTTAGAAGCCGTCTCGTGCCAGGCAACCACTGGCTCTCCGCCTTCTCACGAAGCGCCTGCCAGTGTTCCTCGGCAACGGGCCGGGTGAGCCAGTCACTTGCGGCCATTCGCAAGGCCTCGCCTGCGTCACCCCCATCGGGACCTTCTGTCCAAAGCGTGAGTGCGAGCGCCTGGTGGCCGTCTCGGCCCCCCCGACCTATCTCCTGATACCAGCGCGCCGCGCTTTCCGGCAGACAGGCATGGATCACTGAACGTACATTACCCTTGTCTATCCCAAGTCCAAACGCGGAGGTTGCTACAATCAGATCGAGGTCGCCTCGCGACCAGCGGTCGATCACCTCTTGTCGCTCCGAGGCTACTGTGTCGCCGGTGAAAAGGGCAAGGCGGCGGTAGTCAAGACGGCGAAGCTCATCGTGCAAATCTCGGGCCGCACGAACCCGCGTGGTGTATACAATCGTCGGCCGCGGGCAAAGGTCTACCGCGCGCAGAAGCGCCTGGTGCCGATCGGTTTCATTATCGAAGGCGCGCGTGACCACGTCGAAGTCGTACCGTGGAACGCCGGCGTGTATCTCAAGCCACGGTCCGCGCCCGTAGCCGCGCTTCAGTACCTCGCGAGCCGCTGTTGAAATCGTTGCCGAAAGAAGGACGGTGAGCAGCTTCGGGTTGGCGTCGCGCAGCGCTGCAATGAGGGCTGGGAGTCGCTGGAAGTCTGGTCGGAACGTGCGCCCCCAACTTTCGATGATGTGCGCTTCGTCAACGAACACGGCCGTGAGGCGGGCCTGAAGCCCAAGCTTCTCCTCCGGCGCCTTCGCTGCTTCTAGCAAGACCTCGTAAGCCCGGCCGAAAGCGATCTCCGGAGACATGAACAGCACGGGTATTTCGCCCCGTCGGAAAGCGAAGAGGACCTCCTCCCGGGTCGTCTCGCTGAGAGCCCCGTGCAGCGCACGGCTGCGCTCGAGGCCCTCTAGTCTGCGCAACGTCCGCTCGTGGTCCTGAGCCAATCCGACCAGGGGAGTGATGACCAGGGCGCAAGCCCCTGGGTGCTCCGATCGCCAAGATCTCGGACCTACCTGAAACAGAAGGCTCTTCCCTGAGCCAGTTGGCATCGAGACAGCGAGGGAGGCCCCTGGCGGCGCCGTCAGCAGAGCCCTCAGAGCCGCCTTCTGGGTCTCGCTCTGGTAGCTCCGATGGGCAGAGAATCTCAGCAAAACCGCGTCGGCGGTGACGGGCCGGAAGGCTCGACGACGTGTGCTTTCGAGCCGCAGGGCCTCACCGAGGCCCTCCGCGACGTCATCAAGTTCCTCCACCCGGAGTCGTGCGCCAAAAGAATCAGCCGCCAACCCGAACCGGTCCGCCTGAGCCAGTTCCGTTTCCGTCAGGCCACCGAATTCCTTCTCAGCCAGCCATCCGCCCGCTACTCTGATCCAACTGCGAAGCAGGGCGAGACGGTCGGGAGCAGCGATCGCACGCAGATACGCGGCCCGAAGATCGGCAATGTGCAATGCACGCCATTGATCCGACTCGATCACCCCTCAGTTCTCCGGCGAGGCGACCGTGCCACCCTGCCAACGCTCCAGTCAGTAGCGCTTCGCGCCGGGGTGAACTCCACTGATTGGGTCAATTTTGTCTCCGGGTCAGAGATTGCAAGGCTCTGTCGAGTTATCTTTCCGAGATCCCGTAGCCAGGCTCCCAGCAAAGATCGGTAGCAGAACTTTATTGCCGCTATTCAGCAACGCTGACACTGTTCCAGTCTCATTGGGGCCGCCCGGACCGAAACCGCTGCCATCCGCTTTTCCTAAGCTCACAAGCAGGGCAACCTCCACAGCCGTAGCCCCACTCATGGAGAATGCTACGGTCCCCATTATAGCAGGTGTGTGTTGAGGTGCGCACGAGATCTACGAGCGCAGTGCCTCCAAGCGTAAGCGCCAGGTCCCAAGTCTGACGCTTGTCCAACCACATAAGGGGAGTTTCGAGCACCAGGCGTGTGTTCATCCCTATATTGAGAGTTACTTGAAGCGACTTGAGAGTATCGTCACGGCAATCCGGATATCCTGAATAGTCCGCCTCGCACATTCCTCCAACCAAATGCCGCAGTCCTTTCCGATAGGCCAGCGAGGCAGCGAGTGTGAAAAAGAGCAGATTTCGACCTGGAACAAATGTGGTCGGCAACCCGTCGCTACGAAGCTGTATCTCCGTCTCTCGAGTCAGCGACGTTTCACTCACCTGCCCAAGAACAGATAGATCGAGCATGTGATCGGCGCCCAAGCGCTCCCCCCATTCGGGCCTGACTTCAACCACGCCAGAACGAAAGGCTGCTCGGCACTCTAGTTCTACCCGGTGGCGCTGGCCGTAATCGAACCCGACCGTCTCCACCAACTCGAACCGCTCGAGAGCCCAAGCCAGGCAGGTCGCCGAGTCCTGCCCGCCTGAAAATAACACGAGTGCTCGTCCACTAGTCTCCATACCAGCTATAACTCCGGCCGCCGCTTCAGCTCTTCGTAGGGCGTGCCCGGCCCGAATTGCCCTCATGCTCACGCACTTCCACGAGCGCTACCCAGCACCGGGGAGTGAGTTGATGCTCGGCGAGCCAGGCCTCCGCCCGTACAAGAACCATTTCAGCAAAACGCTCGCATCCTACAGCCGGAACAACGACGAGGTCGATTGCCCCCGCGCGATGCAGCTCCCGGAATTGCGGAAGTAGAGGATCGTCCACAGCCAGCAACGTTTTGTGATCGAAAACGCGCTTGAGCCAGGCTTTGAAGCTTTTCAGCGCGCCGAAGTCGACAACCCAACCTCGCTCATCCAACTCCGACGCTTGGAACTCCACGCTGATGGCCAGCGAATAGCCGTGAAGGAAACGACAATGGCTCTCGGCTCGCCACTGCCGAAAGGCGCATGAGAACCCAGCTTCGTGCCCGTAAGTCTTTGTTGAAGAAAACGCCAAAGGCCGTCTCTGGCGATCACAATCGCGCTCGGGAGAGCTAACCACGTATGCCTCGGAACAAATCGGTTGGCCGGATCCGAGAGCCGTCTCCCTCGCCGACTCTCCGCGAGCGATTGGGCGGGTACCGAGTTCGACAACGGCTAAGCTCATTGGATCCCCACCGCCTTATGCATCTGGATGTTGAGCCGCCACCGTGGGTTCGCGAGACAATAGGCGGTTGCGTCCTTGACGTTCTGCAGCCTGTCCGGCCCGTCCATTGGGGAAACCCAAAACTGGTCAAAGCGCATTCTGCCGAGCGCCTCCAAATCGAGCCCTCGCTGCGGGTACACCACTTTCAATTCGTTCCCGGTGCACTGAACCAATTCAGTGCCTTCCTTCGGACTAACGCAAACCCAATCAAGGCCCATCGGCGCTTCGAGAGTGCCATTCGTCTCAACAGCAGTCTCAAACCCTCGTCGCTTCACCTCTTGGAGCAAATCCGAGTCCAACTGCAGGAGGGGCTCGCCGCCGGTGAACACAACGAACCGCCTCGATTTTTCTTGGCCCCAAACGCGCTCGATATGCTCGGCAAGGTCCGCTGCCGAGTTGAACCGCCCTCCCCCGCTCCCGTCGGTGCCGACGAAATCCGTATCGCAGAACGTGCAAGCCGCCCCTGAACGATCGTGCTCCCGCCCGGACCAAAGATTGCATCCGGTGAAGCGACAAAAGACGGCTACACGTCCGGATTGGCCTCCTTCGCCTTGGAGCGTTCTGAAGACCTCTTTAACCGCATAACTCATCGGTCAACTCGCGATGCGATCGAGGAGCGGTGCTTCCACCTCGCCGGACCGGCGTGCCTTGAGATCGCGCCTGACGATGCCCACCAGATACTGAGCGAGGGTCACGATATCCCGGTTCACGTTCTGGATGGCTTTCCAATGGCGGATGTCGCCGCCACCGAAGTCCCAGTGCCCATTCGTCCATGCCGCTCGATCCGCAAGACACCCGAGGCCCTTCGCGAATTCGTGGCAACTACGCGCACCATCAAGCGTGGCGAGGACCTCCATAACGTAACCTAAAGCACCTATTCCGGCACCGTGAACCAGACGGGACGACTTAGGCGTATGGCCCCACCAAGACTCGGGAAAGACGAGTTGAACGCCTCTGTAGAACTCGCTGATCAGTTTGAGACAGCGCTCACGACCCTTCTCGCCCAGGATCATGTCTCTCATGATCCCATCGTTGAGCGAGTTCATGATCACTTTCTGGATTGCCGTATCGCTGATCACGCCGCCCGGATTCGTGTGCTGGTGTATCTGTCCTTTGATCGACGAGATCGACGCGTAGTTCAGCTTCTCGGTTAGTTCGGCCGCCGTCGATCGGGACTCAAGCCGCGCGGGGAGGCTGTCAACTCCCGGAAGCAGTTCGTAGATTAAGGACTTCGGAAGCGGTCTCGTGTTGTTGATGAGAACAAACTGCCGCCGAAGCTCTGCCTCATCCTGGCACATTATGGCGGAGACAAACACTTTGAACTCTTTACCTGCCACTTGCGACAGAGCAGTCAACCGCTGCTGCCCGTCCACGACCAACCCCAACTGTCCTTGAGAGATGTCGATCTCGATTCGGCATACAGCCTCGTTCGACTCCTTGATGACGAGGCCCTTTGTGAAAGCGACCACTATTGGATTGGGCAGGATCGCGTCCGGCTTCTCGAGGTAATCTTTTATCTCCCTGATGTGGCAAGCGATCTGCGGTCGTTGAAAGCCGCTCAAGCTGCCGTCGGCATCGCGGCCTATTCGTTCGATCGCGCTGAACCGCAAAACGTCCTCTGCCGTCGCCGCGAACGTCACGACAGTATGCGTCTTACTTTGCTCAGCACGGACGCCCGTGTACACCAAGACGGTCATGCAACTCTCTCTTTTAGATCAAGGCCGTCGATAAGCTTCTTATAGACGCCGAGATTGTGGATACCCCGCCGCTTGTTCCGATTGCTCGCCCGAAACAGGAGAACATCTATCGAGGCACTCCGGCAGATTTCGCATCCGCACTTGCGCCATGGCCTGTCGTCCAAGGTTTCGCGGTAGCGCGAGGCAAGGGCCTTGATCTTGGGATCTTCAGCGACTTCGTTGTATGGCTTCTCAGCGACGAGCACCGCGTTGTAAGCCATGACCGACGCGACCGTCTCCTCAACATCAGCTTCATTGCGGTCGAAGGCACGCAGCACGTCCAGCGAAGCCTTTTCCAGGCGAATGAGGTCCTCGCTACGGAATGCGCCGCGCTTCACGAGACGCTGCAGTCGGGGGTTTTCGATAGACTGCGGGACTCGGATGGCGGTGTAATAGCGTATCCGACCATTCTCCGTGGGAAGGTAGTAGTTTTGTCGCTCGTCCTTGAAAGCCCTGAGCAACGGGGACGTGGTATCAAAACTTGTCATCCTGAACTCGACGAAGCTGTCGATATCGTCCGCCTTCCCGAAACCAAGAACGTGTAGGCGCGTGCTGCCGGGTACACGTGACCGGATCGCGCGCAAACAGCGCCTGATCTGGTCGGACTTGAGCGGAACCATGCCGCCGATAGCCAGATAGTCGTAGCCCAGCTTCACCAGGCGTTCGGCGGCAACAGCCATGCTCCCCGGAGACCATCCTTGCACCACGCCTAAGGGCGTGAACCGATCTTCAAGTCGGCGGGCACGGGGCAGGAACTCGGCGGCGTTTGCCAACGTGATGTCGAACCGACGCAGTCTTTCCGGGGTGGCGCCTTCGAGTCCGTCCAACCCATCTTCGTAATCGAAGATGATATGGTCGACGGAGCACCCGTGCGAAAATCCGCACTGATCGTAGAATTCTATCATCTCCTCTGAGGAGTAAGGCGGGACGTCCTCTTTCGCGTACGTGAACGCGCCACAATCTCCAAAGACCGCGAGATGACGAAAATGTTCGTTGTCGATGCGAAGAAACTTGCGAGCGCCATCGATTTGCAATCGCATTGCCTGCGATTGCGTGTACTTACCGGACACCCTGTGGTCACCAACTATTCCGCGAGAAACGAGTATTCCGTCGTAAGGAGCATATCCAAGGATCTGGTGTGGATATACATCGTCCCAATACGGCCGCCTCTTCGGCGCGTGCCGGTCCTGAACCATGTCGTATTTTGGGTCGACCATGTCGAGAGAGTCAGCGAAGATAAACTTCATCGCTGCGGTCTCGCCAAATCGCGGTCCAGCCGAAGTATGTGATCCGTCAGACGAGTTATGTGTGGCCCGGTGCTTTGGACCTCATTCCAACTCCAGCCGAGTCCCGTCCAAACACCCTTAGTCCAGCAGCAATGGGCCGCAAGCCTCGAGAGCGAGCGGCGAACTTCCTCCTCGACAGAGGGTGAGGCTTCAGCACGGAGCATCACCGGATCCATCAGAGCGCCGACCGCTCTGATTCCCGCGGAGTGCATGAGGCGGCTCTCGGCAGGCTTCCGTCCCCACGCGTCCGGGAACGCGTCGCGCACTGCGGCCCAGTACAAGACGAGGGCTCGATACATGGAGTCGGTGTCAGCCGACTCCATCGTCTGGAACTGAGAAAGTGCTCCAAGCGGTGGGCGTAGGCTACGCTTGATTGTTTCGATTAGCGCAGTGTCGATAACGACGGCTCTCGAGTTCTCGTCGTCCGACTCACGCCGTATTAGGCGATAGAAAGGCGAGGAGGGATCACGATTCAGCAGGTTACAGAGTTCCGCCGGCACCCGTCGCGGTGACAAGTCTTTCGGAAGGACGCTGCCGATCTCTGGAAGCAGTTCGTTGATCAGCCGCGTTGGAAGCGGCTTCGCCTTGTTGACGAGGATGAACTGTTCCCTCTGTGTCCCGAGGTCAGATGAGACGAAGCCAACCACCGGCACCGGGAATTTCGGGTTCTTGGCGCGCGCGAGCGCAAGGGAGCGCTGCTGACCATCCACAATCCATGCAGCACGCCGGCCTTCGGGTTGGACTGGGATCGTGAGCGTTCCAGCTTGAGCGGCCTCCACCAGGCCCTCCGGCGCCGGCCCGCGCGAAAGCCTGAAGTCGACATCGGGAGACAGCGCCAAAATAATAGCGTTCGGGAACACAACTGGGCCGCTGTTTAGAAATTCCGCGATCGCACTCACGTGTTCTTTGATCTCGCGGCGCTGGAATCCCCGCAGAGCGTCTGTGTCATCTCTTGCGATACGGGATATGTCCGCAACTTTGGTGATGTCGGACCCGCGCAAGAAGAACGAGTACACGGGGACATTGTCCCCTTGCGACGCTCGCAAAGCGCGCACGACAATGTGGTTCAAAGGGGCAGGCATGGAGCCCCTCCGCCCAAGCCCGCCTCGACCTCTCGGAAGAGCCGGCTGAATCTCGATTGTTCACAAGCAAGGCCAAGGTCGTCCCGGAGGCGCCGCAACATGCGCGTGCTCCGGCCACCAACCTCGGTGTAGTGAGTCCGAATGACGGCCCTCAGTTCTTCATCCGCCGCCGCCTTTCCCGCCCTCTTTGAGGGGGCTGTCAGGCCGAACAGACTGGACAGAACGAGTTCCCGGTGTTGAGCGACATCGGCGTCTCGAGCACCGGGCAGAATCTGCTTCGAGAAGTGTGCCAGTGCGCGCTGGGCGAAATCTCCGATTGTTCCGGGGCATGGGCCATCGTGAGCATCGAACCGGGCGTCGTACGGCATCAGGGACGCCCGAAGACGCGGGTGTAACCGCTCGGGCGGGGTACGGGTGAACAAGCGGAACTGCTCGGGCGGACGGCCCAGCAAGTCTGCTTCGAGCATCTCGAGATAGGGTCCGGACAGCGCGATGAGGAGGACGACCTCCTCCGTTGGCCATCGGCATCCCGATTTTGCTGTGAGAGACCGCCACCAAGCCTTCGGAGACGTCCCGAGGTGAGCACAGATGCTGTCAGACGTTCCGGGCGCTACAGTCGCATCGTAGGCGGGCACGAGCGATTCTGACGCAACCAGTCCGAGTCCAGCTGACGCAATCAGCAAGGGCGCGGCCAGCGAAGCCGCCGCGCTCACCGCTTGCTGGAAGCCTCGGCCGCTATAGAGCTTCTGCGCTTGCGTGCGGGTGTCCACGCTTTCGAGGCTCTTCAGCCAATGCCTCGCTGCCGCGTCCGGGTCCAGTCGCGGCATGGCCCGAAACCGCGCCGCGTCATCGGGGCGGAGACGCTTGCGGCGCGTGCATGTGGTTACGACGGCAACCCCGCCCATGATTGAGACCCAGGAGCAACTCGACTCAGTGTCCTGGTCTTAGCGAAACTGTGGGCCGTAGTGGACCCGAAATCCGAGAAACTGCGCGATGTGCGACGGACTTTCGCACAGTTTCTGCTTTGAGGAGGGCCAGTGCCCCGCTCGGCTCGGCAGAGAACGCGGTTGGCGGGCGGATTGAGCGACACGACCGCGGCGGCAGAGATCTCCGAAATGTCTCGCCGGCCTATCCTGCGGCATGTTACCAGGCAGGGCGGATCGCGCTTCCTCGTACTAGCGGACGCCACGGTTCGAAGGGTCTCGCCGAGCAAGGCCGCCCACCCGTAGTCCGGAATGCAGGAACGGAAAATCGGTCTGCCGTGCAAGTACGGTTCTTGTTCCAGGAGCGCCGATGGTCGGGCCTCATCTCACGCCCCGGAGTTCGAGCGCCGGGCCCTCCGGGCTGCCTTGGGTCGCCAACTTCCCACTCTGCGGGCTCGAGGACACCAGCCACTTAGCTTTGGAGGCTGCCAGGTGTTGGCCTGAGCGAACCGACCGCTAAGGCCAGGTCACAGCCTCTAAACGCGACGCCCTGACAGGAAATCGAACTTGTAGCGGTCCAGAATGTAGCTCGCCCAGGGATCCTCTGGCATGCTGCGCAACACCGGGCCGAACAGGTCTTCCGTATACACAGACGTGAAGCGACTGACCCCGTCTCCAGGAGCGACGAGACAAGTCTGGAACGCGTCGAAGGCGTCCGTGAACGGTACTCCGGCGACCTTCTGTAAGGCTGGTGAGGTCACCTTGTGGAGTGCAATATTTTCGCGAGGCGAGATGTGAAGCACACGGGTCCGCTCACCTGTGTCCTTTTCGATTTGCAAAGCGAGCATCTGCTGGCGGAGCAACTGATAGAACGGTTCCCAGAAAAAATCTTCGAGTCTGAGCTCGAGATCCGCGCGGATCGGCCCGGCGGGATCGAACGCTTTCTCCTCATAACGTGCCGCGCGGGTCAGGTTACCACCGGTTAGGCCGTCTGGGCTCCGTCGGTCCTGCAGCGGTGCACCGTAAGACTCGGTGTATTTCCACTCGACCAGCACCGTCTCCGGGCCATTTGCGCCCTCGAACCGGACAACAGCATCCGCACTCGTTGCATTCGCGCCTCGGGTCGCCCGCCCTCCTCGCGGCCACTCCCCCAGGTAGTCCTTATTGCCCGTCCATTCGAAGCCGACGAACCACTCTTGGTCGTCTGGCCCAGCTTCCACGGGCAACATTCTGGGTGGCGCCATTCTGAAGGCTTCACCAATCAACTGCGAAAGAACATCAGCCCTCAACGCCAATGGCATGAGGAAGTTGAGGCAACACACCTGAGACGAAAGACCGTGGTTCGCGTGGCGGTGCCACGTGATGTTCCGTGGTGGGCCGAAATAGCGTAGGGCGGCCTGTTGGATAGAAGGAGCGAGATTCTGAAGCTTCTGGTCTAAACGCCAGCCCACGCCGCCGAAGCCTGAGTGGGCGCCCGAACGAGCAAAAAAGGCTGCTTGCTCGGCCTGTTGCACCGCTACGAAGCCGGTCATCAGCTACCCACTCCCGAGGGACTTCGGCCCCAAGTCAATAAGGCCGCGCTAGCACAGGTTAGTAGGCAGATGGCTCGGACGCAAAGCGCTGTAGTCAGCTTGGAAACATGCAGTCCGACAAGATGCGATAGTCAACGCTCGGCAATGCCAACCACCGGGCGAGAGCACCCGGATCGCGGCACTATCGACAGCTTGCGCCTCTGTCGGCGATGCTCCAGATTCACACATAGCCGCTCGAGGAGCCCAGCCGATCGCCGGAGTGACGGCCATAATGCGCCCAGGCCGCGTCGGCGGTGAGATGATTGCGAGCGCGCACAGAACCCATTCCCCAAGCGATACGATGATCGCCTTAGCATCCTCGCAAACCGTTGCGGAGAGTACTGGTGCCCCGCTGGCGGCTGAGTCGCCGGCGGACCAGCAGGCCGTCCGCCTCGAATGACTTCAGGCGCGCGGCAAGGAGCGCGAGAGAAATTCCGCCAAGTCGGCGCGTACTTTCCGGCAAGTTTGGAGCGAAGCGAATATCTCCCGTGCCACCCGCTCTCGCCACCTCTCGGACGTTCCGGTTCTGTCCTGGCGGTGCCTGGTTTGAAGTGAACTGTCGTTTGCGCTTTCAACGCGGCTTGGCCGGATTGCGCCCAAAAAGGCCCATCCAGCAGGGCGGTTGCCCGCTCCAAAGCGGACACCCCGCGTAATCGGCGAATGTCGCAGAAAGGTGGTGAGCCGAAGTTTGGTCCGAATCCGGGCATTCGCCCGATCCGAACTATGCACCGCGTGTCAACGACGCGTCCTAAGCGGACACGAACTCAGTAGCAAGGAAGCGGCCGGCAACGACGACGCCGGACCGAGTGGAGGCGGAGATCAGCCCCGCTACCTTCCACGTAACCGGAGATGCTGTCCGAGATCCCCTACGACAGTACGATTTATGCCTCGATGGAAGATCAGAAACGTCGTGGACGCAGCCCCACCCCCGGCGAGCGCGTCCGCGAGGAACGGCAGCGCCAGATCGAGTGCTCACGTGAGACCTTGAATTGAAGAAAGCCGGATTGCGCTCGGGCGCTTTCTAACCGAGACTCAACCAGCGTCGATGCCATGGAACTCGCGGATGCAGATCGTACTTGGTGGTAAATTCGAGTCGGCTTTGGTCCGAGCCATCGATGAAGAAATACTCCCGCAGAGGAACAGAACGCGTCACGATTATTATCTCGGTTTGAACAGACATACGGATCCGTCGTTCCTACACAGGGTCGGCACGTTCATCGTGTTAGCGGAACGCACCCTGGTGCCGCAGGTGGATTGGAACTACCCAATCGACTTCCCTAAATACGCGAAACACATTTCGGATCGCGACCTGGGCGTGAGATCTACAGATTCTGGCGGACGTGAATGGCATAACGATACCCAGCTTTTTGTCTCACTTTTGTTGCAGAGGAGGGCATTCTCGCACGATTCTCTAGCGTATATGGGCGAGCTTCGGACCGCTCACCTTGCGAAGGAGGACAGAAACTCCGTAGAGAAAAACCTCGACGGCTTGCAAGAAAAAATTACTGCGCATTACCTGAATAGATTGATGCTGCACATCCGAGCAGCGGCCGAATCGTCAGCGTTCCTTGTCTTGTCCGAACACGAGATCAGTATTCTTGAAGAAATCGGGGCGTTCCTGTCGGCGAGCAAGCTGCCGACCCCATACGACTTTCCGGACCTTTCGGGCCGCGTGATTGACCCAGGCGCATTTTGCCTTGGACTGCTAAACTTTGCGCCTCCCGATGTTCTATCTCTCGCTGCACTCCGTGAAGACGGACAAATAGCAAAGTACGCGGAGAAGCTTGTGTCGGTGCTCACGACCCCAACGGGGCTTGCAGAGGAACAGGCGGCGAAGAACGCCCTTCTAGATGCTCGGAACAAGTCCGAGGCGGCCAGGAAGGCGGAGAATGTTTTCGAGGTCGCGAGCTGGGTAGTGAAACCGCTGCACTACGTCCCGGTGATCTCGAATGTCGTTGGAATAGCTGAGGACGTCAAGGATGTTCTACAGGTCTGGGTGGAGCGGAAACGTGAAGCCCATGATTGGTACATGCTGGGGGCCCGCATGACTGAAGTCGCCATCGAGGAGTTTTTGGCTCGGAAGGGGAACATCTAACCCCGTGCTACCCCCATCCATGCGCTGAGGCCCGCGCCCGATCGGCGCGGCTTCTGCTCAAGCGCCAAGCCCTCGAGACAACGAAAGCGGTCGAACCATCTGCGCTGTCGAGAGCAAGACGTAGCCGAACCATTTTGACCGGTTTATGCACCCATCCGGCCCGTAGCCCGACGCGAGCCGCCGCGGCGCTCTCGTTGCGGTGCCCTGCGCACCAAACCTTCCTGGCGGAGTGACAAGCGAGGATCACCGCGTCCGCATCATCCGTTAAGGACCCGATCCGCTTCCGGACCTCGAACTTCGAAGTGCGCGTCTCCGGTCCGGAACGGCAGCCCGTAGAGCCCAATCGGGGCGCTGTCCTGTGCCCGAGCCGGCGCTGCGAACAGCCGGAAGCGGGACTCGTCGATGAAATCCGCGCCGTTTCCAAGCTACGGCGGCTAAGGCGCATGAGCTGCCGCTCGAACCGACCCAATGGCCGGATCGCGCCCATTATCGCCATTCGCAGACGTTCGGCTGCATCTCGGCACCGGACATTCGATCATGATCGAAAAACGTGAAGTTGAGCCCCGGACGCGTGCCAGCTTGTGGCTGTGGGCCGAGCCTAGGCCGACCGACGCCTCCTACAAGCGGGTTTCTACCCAGGAGCAGGGGCGATCTGGGCTTGGCCTCGAAGCTCAGGCCCGCGACATCGGCCTCTATCTCGACGCCTACGCCGACGAGCCCTGGGAGATGATGCTCCTTCGCCGCCTGACGTCCTTCCGCTGCGTCGAACGCCACGTGCCGGATCGGGTTGAAGACCGTCCGTCTCACGGCTGCGATGCGGCCGGCCTAGACACCACAAGCCGCCGCCGCTCCAAGGGCCACATGAACTGCACCCCGTTTGGACCGGACAGGTGGCCAGCTCTGAGTAAAGGCATTCGCCTATGAGTACGACTATGTCACCGGATCCGAGGTTCGCTCCGCCCGGTCGTGTGGAGGTCATCGGGGTCGCCAGTCTTAACCGGGGTTCCCCCTCGACCGGGCGGTCGAGAAGAAGGTTAGGGCGCCTGAGGAGTGATCACGAGATGCGTCGGACGAAATCCAGCACGTCACACGGGATCTCGGTCCGTCGCCCGTCCGAGCGCCGCGCGCCGCGCGCCACAGGAGCCAGGCTCGAAGCGCTAGCAGATCAAGAGGATACCTTGAGTGCCAGATGCGCCGAGATGGGATAACCTTTTTTCGACTACTTTTGGCCCATGCGTCCTTGGCGCCATTGTCTCAGCGCAACCTCCAAAGCTGAAGCATCCTTAACAACCAGAGCATTCGCCTCACGGGGGGGACGTGGCCGGATTGAGAACGGATCCGTGTCACTGCCTAACATGCTTTGCTCGGCGCCTCGCGCGCGATCTGACAAGAACCAGATTGCTACAGCCGCGGCGGCTAGGAATACCGGCGCCGAGCTGCCATACACCCCCGGGTCCGTGCCTACCCGAAACCGATTGAATGAATATTTCGCAACAAAGTCAATCACAACTGACAAAAGTGTATAAGAAAACGCGGCCACACCCCCGGTTCCCAATCCGCTGGCGGCAGACCAGAACAGAGCTTTCGATGCAAGAACGGTTGCCACAACGATAAATACAATCAACGGGCTGCTGCTCCCGGCCAGCGATGCTCCGACGGCTAAACCAAGAATGACACACGCCATGGAGAAGGCGGGAACAATCCACAGATGCCGACTGACTGCCCAAAGGAAGACGACTGTTGCACACTGTGCTACCAGGGTAGTTGAATGAGGAAGAGCCTTGCCAGCCGAGACGAGGAACCACGATACTGCTACGGTGCCAAAACTAAGACAGAAATAAACGAACACAAGGGCTATGATCTTCTGTTTCAAGGTGCTGACTGAGGTTGGCGACCCGTTCTCACCTCCAAGGCGTCGCTCACCGGTCCCCGAAGCCGTGTTTGTGAGCTTGGCAGAGGCGGCGGGAGAGCGTGGAAGAGCGAAAAGGGTCCAGACACCTACGACCAGCAGCAGTGCCGCATTTAGGACCATCGCCCCAACAGCCTGGGAGCTACCGAGCCCCCCTGCGAGTGCACCCGAGAATTCTCGGATGCCGAACCATGCCAAGCGGGATAGAAACCCACTGAGCAAGACCAATGCGATAAGCCAAAGCCGAGGGCCTGCCGGGACACTACCTGACAGCAGGACCAACACGCCTGGCAAGAATGTGGCAACGCTGACACGTAGGGCTAAGCGTGAACCGTAGAGCACTGATTCTTCGGGCACGATGGCGGCCATCGTGATCGCTGCCCCGGCTCCCACTAAAACCAACGCAAGCCAAAGGCGCGCGCCAAAGTGGGCGAGCACGACGCTCAGTCCCAACGCGAGTGAGGCCGAGATGAGAAAGTCAACAATATTTGTAGATTCCAGCCTCAGCGTGGCGTTTGAAGCGACCTCGCCCGTATGGAGCAGAATTTGCCCAAGGAACAGAATCAGTGCGACGCGCTGAAGGTGCATACGTGAGACGCCATTCGCCAAGATTATCAAGTAGCCCGCGTCTATGCTCAATCAGACTGGCTTCAGCCACGTTATGCCGTACCTATGTCGGGTATCGAAATTAGTTTGTTCTGTCGGTGTGGTAAGCGTGAGAAGAAACGTCATCATCGTGTCAATCGCTAAGCGATCGCTGTAAACCAGGCTGTGTTTCAGTGAGCTCCATCTACTCCGGTCCCACTTTCGAATCTGAGCCTTGTAGGTGAAGCACGGTTGCCACCCAACCGGGTTCACGAAATTAGCTATGTCGAGCACCCAACTTTCGTAAGCGCGTCGATCGCCGAAGATCGAGCCCTTGATCCAGCGCGGCAGGTAAAGCGATGCGACTAGCTGGCCTGCAACGAGAAGAGGAAGCAGCGCCACCTGCGCAGAAAGCGCAATAGCGTAAGCTTTGAGCATCTCACCGGTAGCGGCGAATAACCTCTCTCCAGCGACGACGGAATAGAGCGCTATCGCCGAAAAGGGGAGCACTAAGAAAAAGCCGATCATCTGCCAGAGGCGACTGACGATCGCGCTGTAGATCCACTCTGTCATGCCGCGGGCGGCCGAAAGCCCAAGAGCTGCCTCGTCGTGCGCCGTCGTGAGGGTGAGGACAGGCAGGTCGCTGAGATCAGGGAAGCGCCAGTCATCGTATAGTCTCGCTCGCGCTTCGTACATGGCGGACTTGATTTCAGATGTGATAATACCAACGGTCTGTGAGTAAAAAATCAGCATGCCACCAATCAACAAGGCGGCGATGAAACCGAGAACCTTGCCGCCGAATTTGTTGAGCAACTTGACAAGGAGCGGGTCAGCACTGTGCGCTATTGCTGAAGTGTGCACGAGTAGGGCAAACGCCAAGAGCGCACCTAAAATGTATGACTGCACTACACATGCGCGAATGAGGAGAAGTAGTTGCCGCTCAAATGGCCGAGGCAGAACGTCGAGAAACGGAGTAGCCATTGCGACCACTCCGGTGGTCGCCGAACGGATCTCGGGATCGCGCAAGCTGTAACGGATGACGTTGCCCCCGTGGCTATGCCCAACGAGGAAGTAGGGCCGCTCAGGGTACCGCCGTATGAGCCTTTTTGCGTGTTCTATCAGCTCACGCCCTGCCTGCACGCGAGCCTCATGCTGGACCGATCCGCTCCATTCAAAAACATCGATCACCACTGAATCGCCGAACCTGGCGCGAATAGCCTCGCATACGGGCGATCCCTCTTGGCACCAGGCTGCTCCCCGAGCGAACGTTCCGTGGACGAGAGTTACAACAGCTCGGACGTCGGCTGAGCGACGCTTGTCCGCTGCCCGAGCACCAAAGCGCGCCAACTCCGTGATCGCTTGCTGGGTCTTGTCATCTTGCGTGCTTCTGCGATACGCGGCTCCGGCCAAAAGTGCGAGCATGCAGGCCTGCCAGGCGACAAGTGTTGCCGTCAAACTGATTTCCATCGTGGTCGTGGATGGCACAGCTAGTGTGAGCGGCGAGCCTGCGGCTGCGCCAACGGCTATGCAGGGCAGGATCAAGCGCCTGCCGCGGAGTGACGGGATTATCAGGAGGGCCAAGCACGCCAACAGCCCAGCTCCGACAGCACCTCCAGTCAGCCCCGCCGCGACTAGATCAGGATCGGTGTATTTGCCCGAAACCCTAACCGCGGCGTGGACGGCTGCCTTGGTGGCGACGTACCAGATACCGCAGACCGCCGGGAGCGCGAGCAAAGCTCTCTTGGGGTAAGTCCTTATGTCGATCAGGACGAGCGAGAAGGCGATCCAGAAGCATACCGCAGGTAGGAATGCACCAAAGCCGAAGCCTGCTCCTAGCCACAGTGATGCCGAGCTGATTGCTCCCGAGCCCGCACCCGCGATCAAGCCGGTGAGAATGTCGGTCCCTGCTCCCAGCTTAGCTCGTCCCACGAGCTCTCGCGCGAACTGCTTGTTTGCAGAGAAGCCGTGTACCACCTGCCCCTGTCCAGGCTTCATCGCGTCCGCATCTCCGTCGGGGTTTCCACTCAGCTCAGGGCAGGATTGTCAAGAGGTTCACGTGTGGACAGTTCAGCAGCACTGCCGCCGAGGCTTCATGAGCAGGGTACGTGCTACCATGATGGCTCTGACACCGGATCGTGGTTCGCCGGGGCACTTCCGGGCAGGAGGAATGTCTGACATGGACCAGCGCTGTGCTGACATTCGTCGCAGCTGAGAGGTTCAATCTCCCGGCGCTGGACGCCGACCCTTCGATACTAAGTCGTCGGACATACCGCCAGATCCATGGATAATCGATATGGCAAAGGTGAAGCTCCTGATCTAACTTCATGACAAACGGAGCGAGGACAATCGAATCTCTAGAGGGCGTTAGGCGTGACGGACCAGATTCCGGACAGGATGAGACTGGAGAATAGCTGGTACCATCTTCGGCAAAGCTTGCCTCTGCTTCCCCAAGGCGATCCACGCCGAGAGCAGTTGAGCTTCGTCTCGGAGTGCACCGCGAACGCGCGTGGCTACACCGCTAGCTGGGCGATAAGTCGGGGCAGACTGTTCCTCACGAGTTTCGGGGGCACAATCAGGGCCGACGGCGTCGATGGCGCGAGAACCCGAGTCAGCATGGCCGACGTCCACGAGGTGGAGGAGCCCGTTCCAGCTGGGTGGATTTCGGGGCATCTCCGGTGTGAATCCCTAGAGCTCGCTCACCAACGTTCCGGGCGGGGTGTGCCTTACCGAGTCCGCCTTCTTAGGATCGAGCGGGGCAGGGTCGCTGAGGATGAGTCTCTCGAGAGTACGCCTGCCGCTTCTGAGATCAGCTTTCGGGACGAGCCCGTCCGATGCGAGATCAACCAGGGCTTGCGGGTCGGACCACACGCTTATGATCCAGCCGCGGCTCCGGTGCCGCTGCTCGCAGAGGCGCTTGCAAGGGAATCGAATGTTTCGGCGCCGCAGCTCTCGGCCTTGTTGTGGCAGGCAGGTCGGGCGGACCTGGACGTGCTCATCGCAGCTTTGAGCTCCCGAACCGAGCCGAATCTGCGCCGCTGGATCGCTTACGCGCTAGCCCGGATTGGAGCAGACGCCGCGCCGGCCATCCCGGTTTTACTTGAGGTACTGCATCGAACCGTCGATCCCGATCTTCTGAAAGCGCTGGCCTACGGGCTCGCGGGCATCGGCTCGCCCGCAGCCCCGCATCTGAAGACCATCATTGAAGTCACCGAGGGCCGTTGCGGAAGCACCGCGGCCGGTCAAATCGACTTTCTTATCGATCAGTTGGGCCCTTCAGAACCGGAGTTGACTGAACCGCTCATTGAGGGGCTGCTTGCGACAAAATCGCCAGCGACCCGCTACCGCATCGCTTACCTGCTCGGCGAAGTCGGACCCGCCGCCCTACAGCCCTTGGTCCGGGGTTTGAATGCCGCGCGAAGCGATGTCGAGCGAATGGCCGTCGCTGAAGCTCTGGAGAAGGTCGGTCAGCAGGCGAAGTCCTCGTTGGGTGCGCTCTTCGAGGCCCTGAACAGGACGGAGGACGATGCCGCTCGCGCGAGCATCGCTGACGCGATACGGGCAATCGGCTTACGGACGACCGTCTCGCTCGCGCCACTTCGAGAGGAGTTTCGGTCAGCAAGGGAGGCAGGAGCTCTCCTGTCCCTCTCGGCCGCGATGGCGAGCCTCGGCGCCGAGGCGGTCCCGGCTTTGGTTCAGGAGCTCACGACGGCGCGTAGCGATATCGCGCGGCGAGCCTTGGCACGTGCACTCGGAGAGATCGGCGGTCCAGCAGCATCGGCTGCTGGCTGCCTTGCCGCGAGTGCCGAAGCAACTAAGGACCAGGAACTCACGATCGAGTTAGCAGACGCGCTACGCAAAGTTGGCGCGCCGCCCGAAGTCACCGCGACCGCTCAAATCGCGGCGCTCCGGGCTGCCCGGTCCGGCTATCACCGCGACAGCATCCTTAAGCAGATTGTCTCGGGAGTGGTACCATCAGCCTTAGCCATCGAGAACCTGGCTGCTTTGCTTGCGAACGAGGGACGAGGGGCATCTGGTCCACAAATGGCCAAGCTGCTTGGCGCGATTGGGGCGCCAGCGGTAGAGGCGCTCTATCTGGTGCTTCGCTCAGCGCCGCCGGGAGAGGGCCGCCTGCTGATCATTCATGCTCTTGGCGTAATTGGAGCGCCAGCGAAAATCGCGATCGATAGTGTGGTAGCGGCTCTGACAAGCGCGGAAGATGACGCTTCAAGGTTGCGCATCGTCGACAGCCTTCATCAAATCGGTACGCCGGCGATCGCGCACCTCGATGACCTTCTCGGCATCTTCGATAGCTCCGCGTTTCGGCCTCTCCGATGGCGGCTCGGCCTCGTGCTGGCTAGCATTGGCGAGCCAGCAGTGATCCCTCTCCTCGAGCGTTTAGGGCGAGCAGCGGACGACGACACGCGTCGAGCTATCGGTAACGCGCTCGGTCACATCGGAGCACCTGCGGCGTTCGCAGGACCCGCACTCCTCAACGCGATGCACGCATCCCTCGATCCGCACACGCGTGATACTCTAGCCAAAGCTCTCCGACGATTGGGGGTGCGGCTCGCCTGAGGCGAACGTTTCGAAGCTACGAGCCGGCCGCGACGCTCAAAAAGGTCACCCGACCCCATTGCCCCAGGCTGCGTCAGGAATTTGAAGAAGGCCCGTTGAGCCCATACCCCTGGTCAGGTCGTCAACGGCCGCAACGCGACATCTTGCCGATCACCGGGGCGGCGCGTTCCCGAATCGAGGCACACAAGGATCCACCTCTGTTTCGCCTGATGCGCGAAGCCGGAACGGTCGGCGAGTGTGGCGGTAGCCCTCACCTCCCACCGGATGCGTAAACCTCAGCGGCTTCGAAGCGCATGTCCGGCTCGCCGGCGGGACCGCCCAAACCTACGCTCACGTCGGCCGTAGTCTGGAACAGCTCTTAGCTTGGGCCTGGTCGCCGGGCTGCCGGTGGCCATCCGCGGACGGCTACCTTCCAGCTCTCGCCACAGCCACAGAACCCCAAACCCGCCGCCGCAGTCGCATTCGTCGGGATCGTGACACTCGGTTTCGAAGTTGCCGATGATCTCGTCTCCCTCCTCCGCTATAGACCCTACGAATGTTAAGGGAATTCTGGAAAGGGGTTGAAACTGCAGCCAAATCTCCAGGCTCACCTCGTTTAAAGATCTTGTTCCTTCGACAGACAGACCTTTACTCGTCGCCCCAGTTTTGGAGCTACCCGTCCCATAAATCCCGATCGCAGAGACATGTAGATCGGCTTCGAACTTTCCGTTGAAGTCTCGAACGCTGCCATCAATGCCTTTGAACTCCCCCAACCATCGCTCGAACTCTGCCGCGGGAGCTCCACTGAGCAACGGCGAGGATCGCATGCTTCTTCCACGCCCTCCACCTCCGCGCGACCGATGAGCGCTGGCTGCGAGAGGTCAATCAAGTCGGACACCCTGGGCCTCCGAAGCGCGTTCCTACTGAGCTCGTCGGTGAGCATATAGAGGTGGCTACCTTGGGGCTAGCCGGGCATCGTAGCCGGCTGCCTTTCGGGGGAGCGTGTCTGCAGCAACTCTCCCGGACCCGTCGCGTGAACGCTTCGCGGTTGCGAGCCGACGCTCTGGAGAAGCCGGCTCCCGAAGGCTTGCAGCCTCGGCAGCATTGCACTTCTCCGAAGCAGAGCCGGAGACCGTGCAAAGTGCTCAGGAATTGAGCCACGTCGTGCCAACCCCTTTGGGCATGACGTCCCTGCTGACCACCGGCTCGGCCCGTTGAACAAGGCAGACATCCGTTAAACTCCAGACCGAAATGCGACTCTGAACCAGCTGGTGTGTTGGACAGCAAAGAGCAGATCCAGAAACATACATTCGAATAGATTTAGGCCTGAAGCTCCGTGGTCGCTTTTGTTGCGCGGGCAAGCGGCTCATCGAACCATTCGTCCAGAATCTCCATTCGATTCTCTTCGAAGGGCAGATCGACCATGCCTTCATAGAAGCTCGGGCCGAAAATCCGCATCAGCTCCCACAGCTTGAATTTGCTCCATCCTTCCTCATCGGTTTTTGGTTTTATGTAATCGAACCCATGACGATAATTTCGGAGGAAAAATTCCCAATGCTGTGCTCGACCGTGATCGGTTAGTTTGACCCGAACGCTGCGGTTCATGTTGATCGAGAGGGGAGGTGTGATCATCGCTCATCCTGGCCGCCTAATGCGGATGGGGCGCCCGATCATCATCGTTGAAGAGAACGAGGTTGCCCAGGGCGCAGCAACGCAAGCAGTTCCTGGTCTTAGGTGCCTGCCCGACCGTCACGATACCTTCGGCTAGCAACCGGAATTGGCGAGGTCGCGTCAAGGGGCCCGGAACTTCATTCTGAACATCGAAGCTGGCTCGGCAGCGGCCCTAATTGACGTCAGCTTTCCCGCACCGCTGGAAGGAAAGCAGCCAGGCGGCTTCCGGCCATCTCCAGACCTAACTGTAGCGTCGAGTTTCATCGACGGCAGCCCGGTCCCGCGGCATTGGCTATTCCGCCGTGCGGCAAAGCGGAACGATAGTTCCAGACGGGGCCCGAGGAGGCCCTACTTGCGCCCGTCGGGCGAAACGCGTACGAACGTCAACATCCGAACGGTTGCGCCCGGGGCCTGAAAGTGGCTGCCGGGCGCAGTCGTTTTCGGGCCTGTTCCGCTGAATGTCCCGTGATGCGGGCTCTAGCGAAATCTCGACAGCGTATTCGTCGACCTCACGTCCGCGGACTACTCCCGGGCGTTAACGCCT
>JAESGR010000194.1_pt1 | contig 84365 bp, 84 predicted proteins | sample 9269771 | NCBI WGS metagenome assembly JAESGR01 (sample SAMN15739572, study PRJNA653492) | algae metagenome | isolation source: Chroococcus sp. CMT-3BRIN-NPC107 and co-occurring heterotrophs from well... | place: USA: Clark Mountains Wilderness, California | collected 2010-04-18 | reverse complement strand
AGGGCAACGGCTGGCTGGGCGAGCGGCTCGCGCGCCCGCTCGGCGAGCGCCTGCGCACCGGCATGGTCGTCAGGCGCGTCGAGGCCTCGCGCCACGAGGTGACGGTCGACGCCTGGAACGTCACGGAGCAGCGCAGCGAGCGCTTCGTCGCACCCCAGGTCGTGCTCGCAACACCGCTCTTCGTCGCTGCACGCATCCTGGCGGCGGCGCCGGCGGCGCTGGTCGAGGCCGCGGCGCGGCAGGCGCACGCGCCCTGGCTGGTCGCCAACGTCCACATCGATGCGCCCCTCGACGATCGGCCCGGCGCCGCGCCGGCCTGGGACAACGTCCTGTACGCGAGCCCGGCGCTCGGCTACGTCGACGCGATGCACCAGAGCCTGGCGACCGTCGCCGGCCCGACCATCCTCAGCGCCTACTGGGCGCTCGGCGGCGAGAACGCCGCGGCGCTCGCCGCCCATCGCACGGCCCTGCTCGGCGACGACTGGCGGAGCTGGGCCGAGCGCGTCCTCGCCGACCTGTCGCGTGCCCATGCGGACCTGCGCGCCAAGGTCCGGCGCGTCGACGTGATGCGCTACGGCCACGCGATGGCGATCCCGACGCCGGGGCTGCGCGGCAGCGCCGCGTTGCGGGCGCTCGCCGAGCCGGGTGCGCGGCTCCACTTCGCCCACGCCGACCTCTCGGCCTACTCGATCTTCGAGGAGGCGCTCTATCACGGCATGCGCGCCGGCCGCGACGCCGCCGCGCGGCTAGCGGCTCGCGTGACAATGGCCGACCCTATCGCCGGCCGAGCCCGCTCGGCGCCTGCATGAGCCGTCCCGAACCCGCCGCGCCGCCCCATCTCGAGCAAAAGAGCTTCGCCCTTCTCCTCGTCCTGCTCTGCGCCGCCGTCGCCCTGGTTCTGTGGCCGTTCTTCGGCGCCGTGTTCTGGGCCGGGGTGCTGGCGCTCCTGTTCTCGCCGGTCTACCAGTGGCTCCTGAAGCGCTTTCGCGGCCGGCGCGTGCTGGCGGCGCTCGCCACCCTGTCGATCGTGGTGGTCATGGTGATCCTGCCGCTGACCCTGATCGCGACCTCGCTGTTCCAGGAAGCGACGGGCGTGTACCAGCGGGTCCGCAGCGGCGAGATCGACTTCGGCCGCTACTTCCAGCAGGTGGTCGCCGCCTTGCCGACCTGGCTCACGGCGCCGCTCGAGCGCTCCGGCCTCGGCGACCTGGCCGTGGTCCAGGAGCGGCTGCGCGCTGCCGCCGCGGAGCGCGGCCAGGCCGTCGCCGGCCGCGTGCTCGGCTTCGGCTCGGACGCCATCGACGTCATCATCGCCTTCTTCGTGTCGATGTACGTCCTCTTCTTCCTGCTCCTCGACGGGCCGAAGATCGTCCGCAACATCCGCCGGGCGATCCCGCTCCAGCCCGCGCACAAGGACCGGCTGCTGAAGCAGCTGGCGGCGGTGATCCGGGCCACCGTCAAGGGCAACGTCCTGGTCGCGATGGTCCAGGGCAGCCTCGGCGGCCTCGCGTTCTGGGTCCTCGGCGTGCACGCGCCGGTCCTCTGGGGCGTGGTCATGGCCTTCCTGTCGCTGCTGCCGGCGATCGGCGCGGCCCTGATCTGGGCGCCGGTGGCGATCTACCTCCTGGCGACGGGCGCGGTCTGGAAGGGGATCGCCCTGATCGCCTTCGGCACCGTCGTCATCGGCCTCGTCGACAACATCCTGCGCCCGATCCTGGTCGGCAAGGAAACCAAGCTGCCCGACTACGTGATCCTGATCTCGACCATCGGCGGCCTGGCGATCTTCGGCCTGAACGGCTTCGTCATCGGCCCGGTGATCGTGGCGATGTTCATCGTCGCCTTCGACATCCTGGCGAGCAGTCGCGGCGAGGAGCTCGACCCGGTCGAATGACGCCTCGCCGCGCGCAGACGGTGCCCTCCTACAACGTGGCGCCGGCTTTTCCCTCGCGGCGCGAGGCGCCGGTGCGTTAAGGTCGGCAGCCGCCTGCCATGGAAGAAGAAGCCAACGCCCGCATCCGCGACCTCGAAGCGCGCCTCGTCGCCCACGGCATCGTCCTGCAGACGATCGTGCGCCTGCTCTCGGAGTCGACCATCGCCGAGCTCCGCGCCGCGGCGCAGAGCATCGACGACGCCGGCATGCACGAGGCCAACCCCGACGTCCACATGCGCCGGGTCGCCGCAGAGGTGTGGAGCATCCTCGAGCTGGTCGGCTAGGACGCGGACGATGGACAGCGGCGTTGCGCCCGCCGAAGAGCTGCGCCGGTTTCTCGCCGACGGGCGCTTCGCGGCCGCCGGCGCCGTCATCACCGACCTCGACGGCACCGCCGTCCTCGAGCGCGAAGGGCGCATCTACCTGCCGCCGACCGTCGAGGGCGGCCTCGAGCACATCCGCCGGCTCGGCCGGCCGGTGATCGCCAACACGCTGCGCTTTCCGCGCTCGGTGATCAGCGTCTTCGGCGACGAGTGGCATCGCTCGACAGGCGCCGACCTGCCGCTGGTGTCGATGAAGGGCAGCCAGATCGGCCGCGTCGTGCGCGACGCCGCCGGCGAGACGAGCTTCGAGGAGTGGCACGCCGAGCCGCTGTCGGCGGCCGAGATCGGCGAGGTGATGGTCGGCGTCGAGGGGATGGTGGCCGACGGCGTCCGCGACCTGCTCGTCTTCCACTACCCCCGCGACTGGCGCCACGGCGAGCAGATCTGGACCCCGGCGCCGGACCACGTGGAGGCCGTCGCCGCCAAGTACCGCAGCGCGACCCGCGTCTTCTCCTCGGACGTGCGTGCCCTGTCGGACGCCTTGCTGTCGCACGACATGTGCATGATCTTCCTGCTGATCGATCTGCCCGAAGACCGCCGCATGGCCTACCAGCACACGCAGCGCGCCAGCTTCTTCACCCACGCCGGCGTCAACAAGCGCACCGGCGCGCAGGCGATGGCCCGCCACCTCGGGATCGACCTCGCCGCGTCGATCGGCGCCGGCGCCGCGCCGCCCGACGACTTCCTCGACGCCGTGGGCTTCGCCATCATCGTCGGCGACAACGCCGAGGTCGACTACAAGGGGCTGGCGCACACCGTGCGCGTGCCCGGCATCGCCGAGTTCGGGCAGCTGCTCGCCGTCACCGGCGAGAGCCTCGCGTGAAGCGCGGCCGGCACGCGGGGCCCGACGTCGTGCCGCCGCGGAGCGCCGCCTCGGCGCAGCGCTCGCGCCGGCTGGTCCTGGAAGTCGCGCGCCACCACTTCGGCGAGTCGGCGCGGCGGGTGACCGAGCGCGGCGGCGGCCTCACCAACGCCGTCTACGAGCTGAAGACCTCGCAGGGCGCCTTCATCGTCCGCACCCACGAGGACGCGACCAAGATCAAGGAGTACCTCAAGGAGCAGTGGGCGATGGACGCGGCGCGCGCGGCCGGGGTGCCGACGCCCAAGGTGCTCGAGGTCGGCAACTTCGCCGACGGCCGCCCGTACATGGTGGCCGAGCACAGCGCCGGCATCGAGGGCCGGCAGGCGCCCGATCGCCTCGGCGTCATCGAGCAGCTCGGGCGCGCCGCGAAGACGCTGCACGACATCCGCACGCACGGCTACGGCAAGGTCTTCGACTGGACCAGCAACCGCCTGTCGCGGCACGGCAGCATGGCCGAGTTCCTCGAGCAGGGCTTCGAGCTCGACAAGCGCATCGCCGTCCTCACCCAGCAGCGGATGCTCGGCCGCGCCCAGATCGCGTCCCTGCGCCGCACGGCGGCCGAGATGGCGCGCTGGAAGCGGCCCGCCGTGCTGCAGCACGGCGACCTGCGCCTGAAGAACGCCATCGTCGATCCGAAGACCGGCCGCCTCGCCGCGCTCATCGACTGGGACGAATGCCGCTCGATGCCCGGCGCCGCCTGGGACTTGTCGATCGCGCTGCACGACCTCGGCGTCGACGAGAAGGAAGCGTTCCTCGCCGGCTACGGCATGACGCCGAAGGCGTTCGCGGACCTGCTGCCCTACCTGCGCTGCTTCAACGTCCTCAACTACGCGGACGCCGTCGGCGCAGCGGCCGCCAGGAAGGACAAGGACCAGCTGGCGTGGCTGCGGCTCCGCCTCACCGGCTCGCTCGATCTCGGCGCGGGCTGAGCCTCACCAGCGCAGGACGCGCGGGCCGAGCCAGGCGCCGAGCGCGGCCGGAAGAGCCATCCCCAGCCCGTACCAGGCGGCGACGAAGGGGACGGCCATCTCGTCGCAATGCAGCGCGTACACCGTCGCGGCGACGGCGCCGGCGAGCAGGCCGGCGACGGCACCGGCCGCGGCCAGCCGGGTCGGCGCCAGCGTCCGCAGGGCGGCGACGGCGGCGACGAACGCCGGCAACGACAGCGCGACGATGGCCGCAACGCACTCGAGGGCGCTCTGCCCGGCGACGAGCGGCCAGGCCTCGGCCGTCGGCGCGCGCAGCAGAACGATGGCGGCGAGCAGGAGCACGAGCGCGACCAGTGCGAGCATGGCCCAGCCGGCCGCGCCGAGGCGGACGCCCGGCCGGGCCAGCCGGCAGGCGGCGGCGAAGGCGGCGATGGCGAGCGTCAGCGGAAAGGCGAGCTTCAGCCAGAAGCCCGGATGCAGGGCCGCGCTGGCGAGATCGGGCCGCGGCCCGACGGCGATCAGGCCGATGACGAGAACGGCCAGCGCCCCGGCGGCGGTGCCGGCGCCGAGGCGGCGCTCGGTCGTCGCCGGGTCGGCGGCGACGGGACCCCGGGCGAGCATCGACACCAGTGCCTCGGTCTTCATCTCAGCTCCTGCGGACGCGGCGCGCCAGCTCCTTCAGGCCGCGGTGGATGCCGACCTTCACCGCCGACTCCGACATGCCGGTCCGCTGCGCCGCTTCGGCAATGGACAGGCCCTCGATCTTGACGTGCGCGATCGGCAGGCGGTAGCGGTCGGGCAGCGCGTTCACCAGGGCCAGGAGGTCGCGGCGGGCCTCGGCCGCCTGCGGCTCGGGACAGGCCATGAAATCGGCCTGGTCGTCGTCGCCGTCGCCGATCGGCACGAGCACCGATCGCGTCGAGCGGCTGCGCAGCAGGTCGATCAGCTTGTAGCGCGCGATGGCGTAGAGCCAGGCGGTGACCGGCTCGCCGGCGCGGTAGCTGTGGCGCTGGTTGTGGAGAGCCATCAGGGTGTCCTGCACGAGGTCCTCGATGTCGTCGGGAAAGGCCGCCGCGCGGCGGCGGAAATAGCCGCGCAGCCGCGTCGCGACATGCCCGAGGAAGGCGGCATAGGCGACGCTGTCGCCGGCGCGTGCGAGGACCAGCAGGTCGCGCAGTCCAGGTTCGTCCGGGGTCGACACGCCTTCCTTGATTCGTTCGAGCGGCGCGGCCGGTTACGTCCGGACGAAAGAAAGATGGAGGCGCAGAGGGCGGCGTAACTTTGCGCGCCTGCGACGCGAACTAGCAGGCAGGCAGGCCGCGCGGCGGTCGCCGTCCCGGTGCAGCGTCCGGCCGGATCTCTCCCATCCCATCTCAGGAGTTTCACCCATGAACCCACGATCCCTGGCCTTCGCCGCCGCCGCCCTGACCGCACTCTCCGGCGCAGCCGCCGCCCAAGGCGGCGACAAGCCCGCGCCCGCCAAGCCGGCGGCCATGGAGAAGTGCTACGGCGTGTCGCTCGCCGGCAAGAACGACTGCGCCGCCGGCGCCGGCACCACCTGCGCCGGCACGTCGAAGGTCGACTACCAGGGCGACGCCTGGAAGAACGTTCCGGCCGGCACCTGCACGACGATCAAGACGCCGAAGGGCACCGGCTCGCTGTCGGCCAAGACCTGACCGTGCGGGCGCGACGCGGCAGCGCCGGCGCGCCGGCGCTCACGGCCGGCCTCGGCCTCAAGGCCGAGCACTACGCCGAGGCACTCGCCTGCCGCGCGCCGGGCGCGTGGTTCGAGGTCCATGCCGAGAACTACCTCGTCGAGGGCGGGCCGCGCCTCGCCTGGCTGGAGGCGATCCGCGCCGAGCACCCGCTGTCGCTGCACGGCGTCTCGCTGTCGCTCGCCGGCAGCGAGGCGATCGACGCCGACGAGCTCGGCCGCTTCGCGGCGCTGGTCGGGCGCATCGAGCCGGTGCTCGTCTCCGAGCACCTGGCCTGGTCGCGGCAAGGCGGCCGCTATTTCCCGGACCTCCTGCCGATCCAGCGCAGCGACGACGCGCTCGCCTGCATCGCCGCCAACATCGGCCGGGTCCAGGACGCCATCGGCCGCCGCATCGCGCTCGAGAACCCGTCGCACTACATCGCCCTCGACGGCCACGACTGGAGCGAGACCGCGTTCCTCGCCGAGCTGGCGCGACGAACCGGCTGCGGCCTCCTGCTCGACGTCAACAACGTGCACGTCTCGGCGACCAACCTCGGCTTCGACGCCGTCGCCTACCTCGACGCCTTCCCCGCCGATGCCGTCGTCGAGGTGCATCTGGCCGGCCACCACGCCGATGCGCGCCTCGGCGAGGCGCTGCTCATCGACTCGCACGGAGCGCCGGTCGCCGAGGCGGTCTGGGCCCTGTACGAGCGCTTCGTCGAGCGCGCCGGCGCCCGCCCGACGCTGATCGAGCGCGACACCGACGTGCCGCCCTTCGCCGAGCTGCTCGGCGAGCGGAGCCGCGCGCACCGCGTGCTCGAGCAGGCGGCCGCCGCGGCAGCGCTGGCGGCATGAGCGGCCCGGAGACCGGGTCGGGTCCGGCACCGCGGCCGGTGACGCAGCCGGCATCGCGGCCGACGTCGCGTCCGGCATCGCGTCCGGCGGCAGCGACGGCGTCCGCCAGCGTCGACGCGTTCCAGCGTGCCTTCGCCGCGGCCTTGCGTCGCTCCTCCGGCGATGGCGAGGGCGAACCCGACGCGCCCGCCTTCGTGCGCCAGCCCGGCTTCGCCGTCTACCGCAACACCGTGCTCGCCGCCTGCATCGACGCGCTGGCGGCCAACTACCCGACGGTGCGGCAGCTCGTCGGCGCCGCCTGGTTCGACGCCGCCGCGGGCGCGTACGTGCGCGAGCGCTGGCCGAGCGAGGGCAGCCTCGCCGGCTACGGCGACGCGCTGCCGGCCTTCCTCGCCCGCTTCGCAGCGGCCGCCGACCTGCCCTACCTGCCCGGCGTCGCCCGGCTCGACCGGCTGTGGACGGAGGCGCACCTCGCCGCGGACGCGCCGGTGCTCGACCCGGCAGCGCTGGCCGAGCTCGAGCCGCAGCAGCTCGTCACCGCCGTGCTCGTGCCCCATCCCGCCGCGCGCTGGATTCGGTTCGCCGATCTGCCGGCCTTCACCATCTGGCGCGGGCACCGCGAAGGCATCGATCCCGGCTTCGACATGGCCTGGCACGGCGAAGCCGCGCTGCTCACGCGGCCGGTCGGCAGCGTCGAGTGGCAGGCCATCGACGCCGCGACCGTCGCCTTCCTCGACGCGTGCAGCCGGGGTGACACCTTCGCGGCTGCGTCGGCCGAGGGCGGCGACGAGCTGCTGGCGATGTTGCCGCGCCTCTTCGCCGCCGGCGCGTTCACGCGCATCGAGACATGAGCGTCGCCGCGAGCGAGCGCCGCTGGCGCCTGGCCTGGAACCGCGCCGCACGCGCCCTCGAGGAGCGGATCGGCCTCGACCTCGTCCTGCTCGTCAGCCGCATAAGTGTCGCCGCGGTGTTCTTCTCCTCCGGGCGGACCAAGGTCGAGGGCCTGGCGGTCAGCGACGGAGCGATCGCGCTCTTTCGCGACGAGTACCGCCTGCCGCTCGTCGACCCGGTGCTGGCGGCGCACGCCGCGGCCTATGCGGAGCACCTGTTGCCGCTGCTGCTGGTCGTCGGCCTGCTGACGCGTGGCGCGGCGCTCGGCCTGCTCGCGATGACGCTCGTGATCCAGGTCTTCGTCTATCCGGACGCGTGGCCGACCCACCTCTCGTGGGCGGCGCCGCTCCTCCTGCTGACGGCGCGCGGCGGCGGCCGGTTCGCGCTCGACCGGCCGCTCGGCCTGCGCTGAGAACCGCGGCGCCGGCGCGCCCGCTCGGCGCCGCGCCACGCGACGCGCTGAGACAATCGCCGTCCCGCCACCCTCCGCAGCCGCCGCAACCGACGCCATGAACGACCTGTCCGCCGGGGCCCTGCGGCCCCCGTCCGACCTCCGCCTGACCAGCTTCTCGCACGGCGGCGGCTGCGGCTGCAAGATCGCGCCGGGGGTGCTCGCCGAGATCCTGCGCTCGAGCGCCGGCGGCCTCGTCCCGCCCGAGCTGCTGGTGGGGATCGAGACCGCCGACGACGCCGCGGTGTACCGGCTGAACGACGAGCAGGCGCTGATCGCCACCACCGACTTCTTCATGCCCATCGTCGACGACCCGTTCGACTTCGGGCGCATCGCCGCGACCAACGCGATCAGCGACGTCTACGCGATGGGTGGCCGGCCGATCATGGCGCTCGCCGTCGTCGCCATGCCGATCGACAAGCTCTCCGTCGAGACGATCGGCCGCGTCCTCCAGGGCGGCGAGTCGGTCTGCCGCGCCGCCGGCATCCCGATCGCCGGCGGCCACACCATCGATTCGGTCGAGCCGATCTACGGGCTGGTCGTGATGGGCCTCGTCCATCCGAAGAAGGTCCGGCGCAACGCCGACGCGAAGGCCGGCGACGTCCTCGTCCTCGGCAAGGCGCTGGGCGTCGGCGTGCTCTCGGCGGCGCTCAAGAAGGGCCGGCTCGATGCCGCCGGCTACGACCGCCTGATCGACTCGACGACGCGCCTCAACACGCCGGGCATCCGCCTCGCCGACATGGACGGGGTGCACGCGATCACCGACGTCACCGGCTTCGGGCTGGCCGGACATGCGCTCGAGCTGGCGCGCGGCGCCGGCCTGGCCCTGACGGTCGAGTGGAGCCGGGTGCCGCTGCTCGATGGCGTCGAGGCGATGGCCGGGGCCGGCTTCGTCACCGGCGCGTCGGGCCGCAACTGGGCCGGCTACGGCGCCGAGGTGACGATGGCTGCCGGGCTGCCGGCCACCGCGAGGGACCTGCTCACCGACCCGCAGACCTCGGGCGGCCTGCTCGTCAGCTGCGATCCGGCCAGCGAGGCCGCGGTGCTGCAGCTCTTCCGCGGCGAGGGCTTCGCCGCCACCGCGCGCGTCGGCCGCGTCGAGGCAGGAGCGGCGGGGCTGCGCGTCGTCGCCTGAGCACGAAGGCGCGGCGCGCCGGCTCAGGCGGCGGCGAAGAGCAGCCGGTCGGGCGCCGGCGCCGGCGCGTCGGCGCAGGAGGCGAATGCAGGGTCGTCGAGCAGCGCGCGCAAGGGCGCGATGGCGACCTCGGGCGTTCCTGCCGCGAGGTCGGCGATCTCCGCCGCGAGCGATCGCATGAGCGCCGTCGAGGACCGGATGCGGTCGCGAAAGGCCGCGTCCTCGAGCGTGTCGTTGAGGCTGGCGTTGAGCCGCGCGAACCAGGGCAGCGAGGCCTGGTCGAGCATCGCTGCCCGGTTGTCGGCCGCCGTGCGCGGCCGCGCTGCCGACCACTCGCGCAGGACGCGCTGCACCTCGACGTTGAGGCGCTGGCAGTGCGCCAGTTCGACGCGCAGGTCCGACAGCGCCGAGAGGTCGGCGATGCGGCCCTGGAAGAAGAACTGCGCCAGCACGCCCCAGTAGTAGGTGTAGTCCCAGATCACCTTCACCGGCAGCACCCGGGCGTCGCCGAAGATCGGGTACTGGCCCTGGTAGAGGGCGAGCGTGCTCTCGTAGAAGGAATGGAAGATCTGGTCGAAGATGCGGGCGTGCGCCTCGATCGGGCGGCCGGCGCGGTCGCGTCCGATCAGCTCCGTGATGTAGGTGTTGGCGATGGCGATGAAGTCGCTGCCCGGGGAGTAGAAGGGGTCGAGGAAGAGGCCTGCCTCGCCGGTGAGGGCCCAGCGCCGGCCCGAGAAGACCTGCTTGCAGCCATACGAGAAGTTGCGGAAGAAGGCGAAGTCCTGCAGCAGGTGGCGCTTGCCGTCGAGCTCGTCGAACAGGCGCGGCTGGTGCTCGCGCAGCCAGTCCATGGCCTTGTCGAAGGTGTTCATGGTCGCCAGCGGATGCATGCCGGCGTCGGCGACGATGCCGACCGAGTGCGAGCCCGACGCGAGCGGGATGAGCCAGGCCCAGTAGCCGGCGCCGACGAGGTGGTTGGTCGAGAGCCAGCGCGCGGCGGGATCGCAGCGCGCGCGCCATTCGGGGTCGTCCGACCAGTCGTCGATGCGGATCCGGTCGGCGATGCGGAACCACACCGCGTTGGCGTCGTGGCCGTTCGGCTCGGCGAGCTCGAGCTTCTTCTTGATCAGCCCGGCCCGGCCGCAGGCATCGACCAGCCAGCGCGAACGGGCGCGGTGGCGCCGGCCATCGCTCGTCCACTCGACCCGATGCTCGTCGCCCGGCGCCGCCAGCTCGATGTCGCGGACCAGCGCGCCGGCGGCGAAGCGGACGCCGCGGCGCGCCGCCTCCTCGGCCAGGAAGTTCTCGAAGATGCCGCGGTCGATCTGGTAGCTCGGCACCGAGAGGAAGCGGCTGGCGCCGATCTCGGTCACCGCATCGATGTCCCGCCGGCCCTCGGAGCAGAAGAAGCGGAAGCCGAATTTCTTCAGCTGCGAGCTCTCGAAGTGCGGCTTCAGCCCGAGCACGCGGCTGAAGTAGTGGGCGCCGATCTCGACCGTCGACTCGCCCACCTTGTGCGTGGCGACGGGCACCGGATGGCTGCGTCGCTCGAGCACCAGGATGTCGAGGTCGGGGTGGCCTTGCTTCAGCTGCAGCGCCAGCGTCAGCCCGGCGAGCCCGCCGCCGGTGATGACGACGTCGTGGCGCTCGTCCATCAAGGCACCGTCCGAGCTGCTGCGCGACCCTGTCATCGGGCCGATCATGCCTGCGCCGCCGGGTCGGCGCCGTCGCCGGCCACGGCCTGCAGGCGCAGGGCCAGCCGGCCGGTCAGCGGCAGCTCGAGCGCGGCGCCTTCCTGCCGATCCGGCGTGCCGCCGAGAACGGCCAGCCACTCGAAGAACGGCAGGGCGTCGGCCATCGCATTGCCGGCGAGCGATCGCGCCGCCGCCGATCGCAAGGGGGGCGGCGACGTCGGTCCGGGCACGAGCGACCAGTCGAGCGTCGCCAGCGAGCCCGCACCACGCTCCGCGGACAGCACCAGCGCGCCGGCGACGAGTCCGCGGCTGGTCGTGACCGAAGCCAGCGCGCCGGTCGCCTCGACGTCGAAGGCGACGAGCAGCACCGGCCGGGATTCGGTGCAGCACTGGATCGCAGCCTCGAGGAGGCCGGCGGCGAAGCTGGCGTCGAACGCCGTCAGTGCGGTGCTCGCTTCCATGCAGCCGGTGCCGATCGTCCAGTAGCCGGCGGCGGCGTTGTGCACCGAGTTGTGGAAGCGCGTCGGCGAGATGAGCGTCGGCTGCTCGGCGAGGGTCCGGCACATGTAGTCGTTGACGGCGAGGTCGCCGTGCGCGGAGGTGAAGATCGACGGCATCGACCCGGGCTCGCGCTGCGCGTCGCGCGCGGCGGCGGCGGCCACTTCCAGCGCCAGCGCGACGGTGTCGGGCGCACGACGCCGCTCGGCGGGGGCGAGGATGTCCGGCGCAGGGCGCTTCGCGGGCGGGTCGGCGAGCGGACCCTCGCCGCGCAGGGCCGCCCGCGCCGCCGCCCAGCCGGGCATCGTCGGCGCCCAGAAGGCGGCCGACTCGACGTGCACGCGCGCGCCGCTCATGGTCGTGGCGATCCGGGCGCGGCGTCGCCGCGACCGAAGGCCAGGACGCAGTTGTTGCCGCCGAAGCCGAACGAATGGCTGACGGCCACCCGGACGTCGGCGTGCTGCGATCGCAGGCGGATCTGCGGACCGCAGGCCGGATCTAGCTCGCTTGAGTTGGCGGTGCCCGGCAGGCAGCCGGTCTGCAGCGCGAGCAGGCTGGCGACCGCTTCGACGATGCCGGCCGCTCCCAGCGTGTGGCCGGTGACGCCCTTGGTCGAGCTGGCGTGGGTGCGCGGCGGGAACCGGCGCGCGACGAGGGCCGCCTCGACTTCGTCGTTCTTCGTGCTCGCGGTGCCGTGCAGGTTGATGTAGTCGACGGCGTCGGCCTCGAGCCCGGCGCGGGCCAGCGCCTCGTCGAGCGCCCGCTCGGCACCGAGGCCTTCCGGATGCGGCGTCGACATGTGGTGCGCGTCGCTCGATTCGCCGTAGCCCAGCAGCTGCGGCGAATCGCGGCCCCCGTCGCCGCGCTCGAGCAGCGCGAAGCCGGCCGCCTCGCCGATGCTGATGCCGTTGCGGCGCGCGTCGAAGGGCCGGCACGGATTGGGCGAGACCAGCTGCAGCGCGTTGAAGCCGAAGAGGACGCTGCCGCAGAGCGTGTCGACGCCGCCGACCACCGCCGCGTCGACCAGGCCGAGGCGCAGCATCCGTTCGGCGCTGGCGAACACCTTGGCGCTCGACGAGCAGGCGGTGGAAACCGTGAGGCAGGGACCTTCGAGCGCCAGCGCCTGGTGCACGAAGTGGGCGAGCGAGTGCGGCGTGTGGACGAGCGGGTTGCGGTTGTCGGCAGGGAAGGCGCCGTCGGCGTCGAGCGCTCGGTAGGCGTCCTCGGTAGCGCCGATGCTCGACGTCGAGGTGCCGAGCACGAGCGCGACGCGGGCCGGCCCGTGGCGCTCGCGCGCCGCATGGACGGCGTCGATGAAGCCGTCGGCGTGGAGGCCCATCCAGGCGAGCCGGTTGTTGCGGCAGTCCCAGCCGGCCAGCGTCTTCGGCAGCTGCGCGGACTCGACACCGGCGACGCGGCCGATCCACGTCGGCAGGGGCGTCGGCCCGAAGTCGTTGGGCGTCAGCGCGCTGCGGCCGTCGCGCAAGGCGGCGAGGAGAACGTCGCGGCCGGAGCCGGCGGCCGTGGTCGCGGTGAAGGCGGTGATGCGGATCGGGGCGATGGGAAGCGGCAGCACGGGCAAGGCGGAGGCGGCGGCGGAGCGCAAGGTTGCAGCGGGCGGCGGATTATCGCGGGTCGGCCTGCGCCGCGCGTCGCGCAGCCGTCGCAACTCAGGCGTCGACGCGGCGGGCGACGATGCGCGCGACGACGACGCGGCCGAGGACCAGGATCACCGCCGCGACGGCGACCAGTGCCGGCCGCGGGCCGAGGCCGTGCAGCAGGGCGCCGAAGACGAGCGGCCCCAGGCCCTGGCCGAGGAAGAAGCCGCAGGCGAAGAGCGCCACCGCGGAGCCGCGCGCCGAGGGCGCCAGCTCGGTCGCCTCGGTCTGCAGCGAGTTGTGCAGCATGTAGAAGCTGAAGCCCGCCAGGAACATCGCCAGGGCCGCGGTCGGCCACGAGGGCGCGAAGGCGAGCGCCACGTAGCCGCCGGCGGCCGCCGCCGAGCCGATGAGGCAGAGGCGACGCACGCCGAGGCGGCGCAGCAGGAGGCGCACGCTGAGGGCGTAGAGCAGGCCGCCGATGCCGAAGGCGCCCAGCACCATCCCGCTCTCGGCCGCGATCGAGGCCGACGACCCCGCGCCGCTCGCGAGGAGCAGCTCGCCCATGTACGGGAAGAGCCCGTAGAAGAACGCGCCTTCGACGGCGACGCCGCCGATCAGCCACAGCGACTTCGGATTGGCGAGGACGCGGCCGTACAGCGAGGCGAAGGAACCGCTCTCCGTGCGCACGCCGTCCCTCGAGCGCGAGATTCCGAGCCATGCGACGGCGCTGGCGATCGTCCCGATCGCCGCGGCGACGAGCAGCGAGCTGCGCCAGCCCAAGGCATCGTTCGCGAAGCCGGAGACGACCGAGCCGAGCATCTGCCCGGAGATGATCGCGAACAGCATCCGCCCGATCATCACCTGACGCTCGCTCATGTCGTAGGTGTCGCCGAGGCCGGCGATGACGAGCGGGATCAGGCCGCCGGCGAAGATGCCGGCGCCGATGCGCGTCGCGAGGAGCGTCGCGAAGCTCGGCGCGACCGCCCCGGCCGCGAGCATCAGGGCCAGTGCGGCGACGCAGACCTGGATGCAGCGCATCTTGCCGAAGCGGTCGCCGAGCGGCCCGAGCAGCGGCTGCGCCAGCGCGTACGGGAGCGCATAGGCGGTGTTGAGCAGGGCCGCGGCGGCCAGGCTCACCGAGAAGTGGCCGGCGACGGGCAGGACGATCGGGTCGACCACCCGCAGCGCGAACCCGCTCGCGAACGCGCACGCGGCGAAGACGAGGAAGACCGGCACCGGGGAAAGGCTGGGCGGGAAGAGGCTGGCTAGCGGCCCTCGCGCATGAGCGCCTCGATCTCCGCGGCAGCGACCGGCACGCCGCGGCTCAGGAGCTCGCAGCCCGCGGGCGTCACGAGCGCGTCGTCCTCGATGCGGATGCCGATGTTCCAGTAGCGCTCGGGAACGCCTTCGGCCGGGCGCACATAGAGGCCCGGCTCGATCGTCAGCACCATCCCGGGCTCGAGCTTGCGCGACGGCTTCTTGACGACCCGCCCGCCCAGCCAGTCGGGCTGCTCGACCGGCGCCTCGTCGGCCGAGGCGTAGTCGCCGACGTCGTGGACGTCGCGACCGAGCCAGTGTCCGGTGCCGTGCATGTAGAAGGCGCGGTAGGCGGCCGATTCCAGCACCGCGTCGAGGTCGCCGACCTTGGCGCGGTCGAGCAGGCCGGTGTCGAGCATGCCCTGCGCCAGCACGCGCACGGCGGCGGCGTGGGCGTCGCGCTGGCGGGCGCCCGGATGCGTCGCATCGATGGCGGCGCGCTGCGCCGCCTCGACGATGTCGTAGAGCTCGCGCTGCGCCGGCGTGAAGCGGCCGTCGGCCGGGAAGGTGCGCGTGACGTCGCTGGCGTAGCCGTCGAGCTCGCAGCCGGCGTCGATGAGGCACAGCTCGCCGGCGCGCAGCTGCGTCGCACCCGGCGTGTAGTGGAGGACGCAGGCGTTGGCACCGGCGGCGACGATCGATCCGTACGCCGGGCCCTCGGTGCCACGACGACGGAACTCGTGCAGCAGCTCGGCCTCGATCTCGTACTCGGCGATGCCGCCGGCCGCATCGGCAGCGAAGCGGCGGGCGCAGAAGCGCATCGCGCGGGCGTGCGCCGCGGCGCTGATGGCCGCGGCGCGGCGCATGGTGTCGATCTCGACCTCGTCCTTGACGACGCGCATCGCCGCCAGCAGCGGCAGCAGGTCGCGCTGCGCGTGCGGTGCCTCGACGCCGCGGCGCTCGCGGCCGCGCAGGGTCTCCAGCCAGCCTTCGACCTGCGCCGCCAGGCCGGGGGTGCCGAACGGCCACCAGACCGCCGGCTGGCCGGCCAGCTTCTCGAGCACCGTCTCGTCGAAGCGCTCCAGCGCGACCGCCGCATCGACGCCGAGCGCGGCCGGCGCCGCGTCGGGCCCGAGGCGGAACCCGTCCCAGATCTCGCGCTCCGGATCCCTGGAACGGCAGGCCAGGGTCGAGCGGCCGTCGCTCTCGAGGAGCAGCCAGGCACCCGGCTCGCCGAAGCCGGTCAGGTAGTGGAAGTCGCTGCCGTGCCGGTAGGGATGATCGTTGTCGCCGTTACGCTGCCGCTCCGGCGCGGTCGGCAGCACGGCCACGCCGCCGCCGGCCTGCCGCATCGCCGCGGCGATCCGTTCCCGCCGTCGCGCGAAGGGTCGAGGGTCCATGGACGGGACTGTAGCGGCGGCGGTCGCGCCGGTTCTTCGGTACGCTCGCCGGCTCCCCGAATGCTCGTCAAGGATCTCTCCCATGCCCATGCCCTATCGCCGCCTCGGCTCGAGCGGCCTCCAGGTCAGCGCCCTGTCGCTCGGCTCCTGGGTCACGTACCACACCCAGGTCGACGTCGCCGCGGCGCGCGAGATGCTCGCGGCGGCCCTCGACGCCGGCGTCAACTTCTTCGACAACGCCGAGGTCTACGCGCAGGGGCAGAGCGAGATCGTGATGGGCGAGGCCTTCAAGGCGCTCAAGTGGCCGCGCCTGCGCTACATCGTCTCCACGAAGTTCTTCTGGGGCCTCGGCCGCAATGAGGGCAACCCGGTCAACCGCATCGACACCCTGAACCGCAAGTACCTGATGCAGGCCATCGACGGCTCCCTCTCGCGCATGGGCCTCGACTTCATCGACCTCGTCTTCTGCCACCGCCCGGACCCGAACACCCCGATCGAGGAGACGGTGCGGGCGATGAGCGACATGATCACCCAGGGCAAGGCGCTCTACTGGGGCACCAGCGAGTGGAGCGCCGCCGACATCCGCGCCGCCTGGGACATCGCCGACCGGCATCACCTGCACAAGCCGGTGATGGAGCAGCCGCAGTACCACCTGTTCCACAGGAAGCGCGTCGAGGTCGAGTACGCGCGGCTGTACGAGGACATCGGCCTCGGCCTCACGACCTGGAGCCCGCTCGCCAGCGGCCTGCTCACGGGCAAGTACAAGGCGGGCGTGCCGGCCGGCAGCCGCGGCGCGCTCGAGAACATGGGCTTCCTCGTCAAGGGCCTGACCGACAGCGCGAAGAACGAGGCGGTGGGCCGTCTCGAGGCCATCGCCGCCGAGCTCGACGCCAGCGTCGCCCAGCTCGCGATCGCCTGGGCGGCACGCAACCCGCGGGTCTCGACGGTGATCACCGGCGCCTCGAACATCGGCCAGCTGCGCGACAACCTGCGGGCGGTCGAGGTGACCCCCAGGCTCACCCCCGAGGTGCTCGCGCGCATCGACGAGATCGCGCTGCCGCTGGCGGCCTGAGGCAGCCAGGCGCAGCGCTGCCGCCGTCGAGCCCTCCCCGACCGGACCGCACACCATGAGCTTCAAGCTGACCTACTCGACGATGTTCGACCCGCCGGCCGAGCTGCACAGCCGCTTCGACGCCGCGCTCGAGACGGTGCGCGCCTCGCTCGGCGCCGAGCAGCCGATGCTCATCGGCGGCTCCGAGGAACGCGCCCGCGAGCAGTTCGAGCTGCGCGCGCCGGCCGACACGCGCGTGCTGCTGGGCCGCTTCCAGACCGGCGAGCGCGCGCACGCGGATGCCGCCGTCGAGGCGGCGCGGCGCGCCTTCCCCGACTGGTCGCGGCGGCCTTGGCAGGAGCGCGTGGCGCTGCTGCGCCGGGCAGCGCAGCTCATCGAGGACCGCGTCTACGAGATCGGCGCCGCGCTCGCGCTCGAGGTGGGCAAGAACCGCATGGAAGCGCTCGGCGAGGCGCAGGAGACCGCCGACCTGATCGCCTACTACTGCGACCAGATGGAAGCGAACGACGGCTACGCGACGCCGATGGCAGCCGACCCGTTGCCGGGCTTCGTCTCGACCAACCGCAGCGTCCTGAAGCCGCATGGCGCGTGGCTCGTCGTCTCGCCGTTCAACTTCCCCTTCGCGCTCTCCGGCGGCCCGGCCGGGGCCGCGCTCGTCGCCGGCAACACGGTGGTGTTCAAGGCCGCGACGGCGACACCCTGGAGCGGACACCTGCTCGCGCTCGCCCTGCGCGACGCCGGCCTGCCGCCGGGCGTCTTCAACTTCGTGAGCGGCCCGGGTTCGTCGCTGGGCCAGGCGCTGATCGAGCATCCCGGCATCGCCGGCGTCACCTTCACCGGCAGCTTCGAGGTCGGCATGCATCTCCATCGCACGTTCGCCGCCGGTCGGTGGCCGCGGCCGTGCATCGCCGAGATGGGCGGCAAGAACGCGGCCATCGTCTCGGCTCGCGCCGACATCGCCGACGCGGCGACCGGCGTGATGCGCTCGGCCTTCGGGCTGTCGGGGCAGAAGTGCTCGGCGTGCTCGCGCGTCTACGTCGAGCGCCCTGCCTTCGACGACTTCATGGCCGCGCTGCGCCGCTCGACAGCGGCCATTGCGGTCGGCGACCCGACCCGGCGCGAGCACTGGATGGGCCCGGTGATCGACGCCGCGGCGGTCGCGCGCTTCGACGACGCCGTGGCGACGGTGCGCGGCGTCGGCCGCGACGGTGCCGTCGTCGAGGGCGGCGCGCGCGCCGACGGCGCAGCGCTCGCGCACGGCCACTTCGTCCAGCCGACGATCGCCCGCCTCGATCCCGACCATCCGCTCTGGCAACGCGAGCTGTTCGCTCCGTTCGTGCTGGTGGCGCCGGTCGACGGTCTCGCCGAGGCGCTGGCGCGCGCGAACGACAGCGACTACGGATTGACGGCCGGCTTCTACGGATCGCCCGAGGAGACGGAGCACTTCTTCGAGCGGATCGAGGCCGGCGTCTGCTATGCGAACCGGCCGCAGGGAGCGACGACCGGTGCCTGGCCCGGCTACCAGCCGTTCGGCGGCTGGAAGGGCTCGGGCTCGACCGGCAAGGGCGGCGGCTCGATCCACTACCTGCCGCAGTACCTGCGCGAGCAGTCGCAGACGCGGGTGCAGCGGGCCTAGTGCGGATGCGACGCGCCGCGGCGGGGGCGCGCGCGCTTCCGGAGGCTCATCGCGCGGTCGCGTTGAGCGCCTCGAGCTGCGCCGGCGTGCCGACGTTCTCCCAGCGCCCGCGATAGAGCTCGGCGCCGATGCGCCGCTCGCGCATGCCGGCGTAGAGCAGCGGGCCGAGCGCGGCCCTCGTGCCGGCTGCGATGCGCTCGAACATCGACGCACGCGCCAGGCCGAGGTTGGCGTAGGTCCAGCGCTGTCCGTCCGGGCCGGTGCCCTCGGCGAGGCCGAGCCCGTCGGCGCCGAGGCCGAAGTCGCCCTGCTCGTGGAAGCGCGGGTTGGCGACCAGCCACAGGTGGGCGAGGCGATCGCCCTCGATGAAGCGGCGCGCGTCGGCGGGGTCGAAGCGGAAGTCCGGCGCGTACACGTCCGCCGACACGATCCAGAACGCCTCGCCGAGCAGCGGCAGCGCCTTGGCGATGCCGCCGGCGGTCTCGAGCGCGCCGCCGTGGTCGCGGCCCTCGAGCGAGTAGGCGAGGCGGACCCCGAAGCGCGAGCCGTCGCCGAGGGCGGCGACGATGCGGTCCTCGAGCCAGGCGGTGTTGACGACGATCTCGCCCACGCCGGCCCGCGCCAGCGCTTCGATGTGCCACTCGATCAGCGGCTTGCCGTGGACGCGAAGGAGCGGCTTCGGGCAGGTGTCGGAGAGCGGCCGCATGCGCTCGCCTCGTCCCGCCGCCAGGACGATGGCCTTCATGCCGCCGGCACCGGGGCGCGGCCGCGCTCGAGCGCATGGCGCTCGACGGCTGCCGGCGCGAACCCGTCGACGAGCGCGGCCAGCAGCAGCTCGGCCCGCGCCGAGTTGTCGGCGCCGAGATTGCAGACGTAGACGTCGAGCGTCGCCGCGCCGAGCTCGGGCCAGGTGTGGACGGCCAGGTGCGACTCGGCGAGCAGGACGACGCCCGTGATGCCCGGCGGCGACGCGTCCTCCTGGCCCGGCGCGGGGGCGAAGCGGTGGAACAGCTCGCCGACGGGCGTCAGGCCGGCCCGCTCGACGGCGCCCAGGCAGATGCCGCGCAGCGCCGCGGTGCCGATCATCGCCGGCCGGTCGGCGGCGCAGCCGCGCAGATCGGCGGTGAGATGAAGCCCGTGCACGCGCGGATTATCGGCCGTGCCCCACGGGCGGGAAGCGACCCGCGCGGCGCATCGCCCCGGGTCTTGGTGCCCTGGACCGGCCCCCTAAAATGGCCGGTTTCCGCCGCCTGCCCCACCCATGACCGCGACCTTCGCCCCCGACCAGCTCGCGGACCCGACCGAGGCGACCACCGACCCCTCGACGCTGATGGCCAACGCAATCCGCGCCCTGTCGATGGATGCGGTGCAGCAGGCCAATTCGGGACATCCCGGCGCGCCGATGGGCATGGCCGACATCGCGGTGGCGCTCTGGGGCCGGCACCTGCGCCACAACCCCGGCAACCCGCGCTGGCCGGGACGCGACCGCTTCGTGCTGTCGAACGGGCACGGCTCGATGCTGCTCTATTCGCTGCTGCACCTCACCGGCTACGACCTCGCCCTCTCGGAGCTGCGCAACTTCCGGCAGCTGCACAGCCAGACGCCCGGGCATCCCGAGTTCGGCATCACCCCCGGGGTCGAGACGACGACCGGGCCGCTCGGCCAGGGCCTGGCCAACGCCGTCGGCATGGCGCTGGCCGAGAAGCTGCTCGCGACCGAGTTCAACCGGCCCGGCCATGCGCTCGTCGATCACCACACCTACGTGTTCCTGGGCGACGGCTGCCTCATGGAAGGCATCAGCCACGAGGCCTGCGCCCTCGCCGGGGTCTGGCACCTCGACAAGCTGATCGCCGTCTACGACGACAACGGGATCTCGATCGACGGTGCCGTCGCGCCCTGGTTCATCGACGACACGCCGAAGCGCTTCGAGGCCTGCGGCTGGAACGTGATCGCGGACGTCGACGGGCACGACGCCGACGCGGTCGACGCCGCCATCGCCCAGGCCCGACGCTCGACCGGCAAGCCGAGCCTGGTCTGCTGCAAGACCATCATCGGCAAGGGCGCGCCGACCCGTGCCGGCACCGCCAAGGCGCACGGCGAAGCGCTCGGGCTCGACGAGGTCAAGGCCACCCGAGCGGCGCTCGGCTGGCCGCACGAGCCCTTCGTCGTGCCCGAAGAGGCCTACACGCTGTGGGACGCGACGCGGCGCGGCGCGTCCGACGAAGCGGCCTGGCGGCAGCGGCTCGACGCCTACGCCAGGGCCTTCCCGGAGCTCGCGGCCGAGTACCAGCGCCGCGTCGCCGGCGAGTTCCCGCCCGGATGGAGCGCTGCCGTCGGCGAAGCGGCGGCGCTGGCGCACGCCAGGGCGGAAACGGTGGCCAGCCGCAAGGCCAGCCAGCTCGCGCTCGAGGCCTTCACGAAGAAGCTGCCCGAGCTGCTCGGCGGCAGCGCCGACCTCACGGGGTCGAACTTCACGAACACCGGCCACACCGCGCCATTGCGCTTCGCCGACGACGGCGCGGTCCGCCTCGATGCGTCCGGCCGTGGCGGCCGCCACATCAACTACGGCGTGCGCGAGTTCGGCATGGCGGCGGTGATGAACGGCATCGCCCTCCACGGCGGCTTCATCCCCTACGGCGGCACCTTCCTGACCTTCAGCGACTACAGCCGCAACGCCATCCGGATGGCGGCGCTGATGAAGCTGCGCGTCGTCCACGTCTTCACGCACGACTCGATCGGGCTCGGCGAGGACGGGCCGACGCACCAGTCGATCGAGCACGCGGCGGCGCTGCGGCTGATCCCGAACCTCGACGTCTGGCGCCCCTGCGACACGCTCGAGACGGTGGTCGCGTGGGCGGCGGCGATCGAGAGCCGCGACCGGCCGACGGCGCTGCTGCTGTCGCGGCACAACCTGCCCTACGCGCCCAAGCCGGGCTTCGATCCGGCGCGCCCGGACGAGACGATCAAGGAGATCGGCAAGGGGGCCTACGTGCTCGCCGAGCCGGGCGAGGTCGGCGCCGCCGGAAGGCTGCAGGCGGTGCTCATCGCCACCGGCTCCGAAGTGACGCTGGCGCTGCAGGCGCAGGAAGCGCTGGCCCGGCCGGAGAACGGCCGCGTCGCGGTGCGGGTCGTCTCGATGCCGTCGACCACCGTCTTCGACCGGCAGAGCGCGGCCTGGAAGAACAGCGTCCTGCCGCCCGGCGTGCCGCGCATCGCCGTCGAGATGGGCGCCACCGACGGCTGGTGGAAATACGGCTGCGCCGCGGTCGTCGGCATCGACCGCTTCGGCGAGTCGGCGCCGGCGCCGGTCCTCTTCAAGCACTTCGGCTTCACGGTGGAGAACGTGGTCGCTACGGTGCGCACGGTTTTGTCATCCAAAGGAAAGTCCACATGACCCTCAAGCTCGGCATCAACGGCTTCGGCCGCATCGGCCGGATGGTGTTCCGCGCCGCCGTCCAGAACTTCCAGGACATCGAGATCGTCGCCATCAACGACCTCCTCGAGCCCGACTACCTGGCGTACATGCTCGGCTACGACTCGGTGCACGGCCGCTTCAAGGGCGAGGTGGCCGTCGACGGCAACACCCTGCTCGTCAACGGCAAGCGCATCCGCCTGACGCAGGAGAAGGACCCGGCGAGCCTCAAATGGGGGCAGGTCGAAGCGCAGGTCGTCGTCGAGTCCACCGGCCTCTTCCTCACCAAGGAGACGGCGCAAAAGCACATCGATGCCGGCGCGCAGAAGGTGATCCTCTCGGCGCCGTCGAAGGACGACACGCCGATGTTCGTCTACGGCGTCAACGATCGGAGCTACAAGGGCGAGACGATCATCTCGAACGCCTCGTGCACGACCAACTGCCTGGCGCCGGTGGCCAAGGTGCTCAACGACAAGTGGGGCATCAAGCGCGGCCTGATGACGACGGTGCATGCGGCGACGGCGTCGCAGAAGGTGGTCGACGGTCCGAGCAACAAGGACTGGCGCGGCGGCCGCGGCATCCTCGAGAACATCATTCCCTCCTCGACGGGCGCGGCGAAGGCGGTCGGCGTCGTCATCCCCGAGCTGAACAAGAAGCTCACGGGAATGGCGTTCCGCGTTCCGACCTCGGACGTGTCGGTGATCGACCTGACCGTCGAGCTGCTCAAGGAGGCGAGCTACCAGGAGATCTGCGCCGAGATGAAGGCGCAGTCCGAGGGCGCCATGAAGGGCGTGCTCGGCTACACCGAGGACAAGGTCGTCTCGACCGACTTCCGCGGCGAGCCGATGACCTCGGTGTTCGACGCCGAGGCGGGGATTGCCCTCGACGGCACCTTCGTGAAGGTCGTCGCCTGGTACGACAACGAATGGGGCTACTCGAACAAGGTGCTCGAGATGGCGCGCGTCATCGCCAGGTGAGACCGAGGATGGGCGCTGCCGACCGGCACGCCCTCAGCCACGAGAAAAAGGGCCCGAGCGGGCCCTTTTCACTGCCTGCAGCAGGCGTTCAGCGGCGATGCCCGCGCCAGCCGCGGTGATGGTGATGGTGATGGCGGTGGCCGTGATGCCACCGATTGCCCATCCAGTAGCCGATGCCGAGGCCGATCACCGCCGGCGCGATGTAGCGAGCCGGCGACTCGTGATAGACCGGAGCCGGCGCGTAGGTCTGCGGCGCCTGCTCGTAGTAGCCGATGGTGGCCGGCTCGACGTAGCGCGGCGGTTCGACGTAGCGCGGCGGTTCGACATAACGCGGCTGCTCGACGTAGCGCGGCGGCTCGACGTAGGTCGGCGAATCCGCGTACGCCGGCGGCACCGCGGTGCCCGAGCGCGGCCGCTCGTAGCGGTCCTGGGCGGGTCGGACGTCGATGGCGAGGTGCGGGCCGGGGTCGCGGTCCATGCGCGTGCTGTAGCGCTGGCCGTTGAACTCGTAGACGACGTCGTAGCCGACGACGCGCTTCTCGTGGACGTGGACCGTGCGGCAGTGCCGCGCCGGCACGACGCCGCCCGGCTGGTTGCCCAGCTCGACCTGGTTGCCGATCGCCGATCCGGCGACGGCGCCGAGGCCGGTGGCCGCCGCGCGCCCCATGCCGTGCCCGAACTGGTTGCCGACCACGCCGCCGACGATCGCCCCGACCAGTGCGCCGGCGCCAGACGGCTGCGGCGGCACGTAGCGCTGCACGTCGGCACACTCCTGCCGCGGCGTCGTCACCTGCTGGAGCGCGGGCGTCGACGAGACGACCGTCGCGTAGTCGGCGGCACCGGCGGCACCGGTCGCAGCGACGAGGCCGGCGGCGATGGCGGCGCAGGTGATCGTTTTCAGCAGCTTCATGTTCTTCCTTCTCCGGTGTCGTGGTGGCGCAGTGCTCTCGGACGGACCCCTCGCCGGAGGCGAAGTTCTCCCGTGCAAGACGCATTGATAGCGCAGCTCGCCGACAATTCGCGCCGACTTGACAATTCTTTGCGCTGCAGAAGGCTTCCGACGCCCGGCGTCGTGCGGTATTTCGCAGCGCCGCCGGGGGGCGCCGTAAGGCTTGGTAAAGGTCCCCGGCCGCAATGGGCGTGCCGCCTAAACTGGATTTTCATGAGCCATGCGATCCGCAGCGGCGTGCTCGCTTCCCTGACCGCCACCGGCCTCGCCGCCGGGCTGTCGCTGTCCGCATGCGCCAGTGCCGGCACCGGCGGCGCGAGGCCGGCCGACGTGCGCGTGCTCGTCCGCCTGGTCCAGCCGTCGGAAGACGCCGCCGCGATCAGCGCTGCGGCCTCGCGCCTGGCCGAGGTGCCGGTGACCTACGCGGCGGCGGCGAGCCCGGCCTGGCATGCCCTGGCGCTGCATTGCGACAGCGCGGCGCAGTGCGAGGCCGCCATCGAGCGTCTGCGACGGGCCGGGGCGACCTATGCATCGGTCGAGCTCGAAGGGCGCCGACGCAAGGCCGGCCCGTGATCCCGCGCGGTACGAACACGAACACGACAGCGCGCGAGCGAGCGCCCAGATCTGGAGAACGATCGATGCAAGCAGGACGACCCTTCATCCGCACCGCTGTGCTCGCCACGGCGCTGTTCGCGCCGTTCGCGCTGCAGGCGCCCCTGGCTCAGTCGGCGCCGGCGGCAGCGAGCGCGGCGACGGCAGCGCACGCGCGCGTCATCGTCAAGTACCGCGACGGCTCGGCGATGGCGCAGGCGCAGGCCCTGACGCCGGCGGCGCAGCACACGATGCGGGCGCAGGCGCTCGGCCGGCGCATCGGCATGCCGCTGGAGGCCGCCCGCGCCCTCAGCGACCGAGCCCAGGTGATCGTCGCCAGCGGCATGAGCTCGGCCCAGCTGGCGGCGCGGCTCTCCGCCGAGAGCGACGTCGAGTACGCCGTTCCCGACGAGCGCAAGTACATCGTCGCCGCCCCGAACGACCCGCTCTACACCACGCTCGCGGTGGGCGCCTCGAGCGGCGGGCCGGACGTCGGCCAGTGGTACCTGAAGCCGCCCGGTCCCGCCGGCACCGCGGCCCGGACCGCGCCGGCGTCGATCAACGCCGAGCAGGCCTGGGACCTGACGCTCGGCAGCGCGAGCATCGTCGTCGCCGTCCTCGACACCGGCCTGCGCTTCGACCACCCGGACCTGCAGGGCGGCAACGTCCTGCCCGGCTACGACATGGTCAGCGCCGACGACGGCGTGCTGAACTCGGTCTTCAGCACCTCGAACGACGGCAACGGGCGCGATCCCGATGCCTCGGATCCCGGCGACTGGGTGACGTCGGCGGAAGCCGCTTCCGGACCGCTCGCCCAGTGCCGGGTCGAGTCGAGCTCCTGGCACGGTACGCAGACGCTGGGCCTCATCGGCGCGACCACCAACAACGGCATCGGCATCGCCGGCGTCGGCCGCTCGGTGCGGGTGATGCCGATCCGGGTGCTCGGCAAGTGCGGCGGCTACGACTCCGACATCATCGCCGGCATGCGCTGGGCCGCGGGCCTGTCGGTGCCGGGGCTGCCCGTCAACGCGAACCCGGCCCGCGTCCTCAACCTGAGCCTGGGCGGCACGGGCTCGTGCAATGCCGCCTACGCCAGCGAGACGGCGACCCTGAACGCGATGGGCGTGGTCGTGATCGCGTCGGCCGGCAACAGCGCCGGACATGCGGTGGGCACGCCGGCCAACTGCCCCGGCGTCATCGCCGTCGCCGGCGTCCGCCACATCGGCACGAAGGTCGGCTTCTCGGACCTCGGCCCGCAGATCGCGATCAGCGCGCCGGGCGGCAACTGCGTCAACCTCGGACCCAACCAGCCCTGCCTGTACCCGATGGTGACGACGAGCAACGCGGGCACGACGACCCCGCTCGCCGGCGGCATCTATTCCGATGCCTTTGAGGCGTCGCTCGGCACGAGCTTCGCCTCGCCGCTCGTCGCCGGCGCCGCGGCCCTCATGCTGTCGGTGCAGCCGGGGCTGACGTCGGCGGAGGTGAAGAGCAAGCTGCAATCGAGCGCCCGCCCGTTCCCGACGCCGGCCGTCGACGACACGGGCGCCGCAGTCCCGATGTGCGTGCCGCCGACCGGCACCGATCAGCTGCAGTGCGTCTGCACCACGTCGCTTTGCGGCGCGGGCCTGCTCGACGTTCGCGCCGCGCTCCTCTCGACCGTGAGCGTGCAGGCGCGGATCGCCGTCGACACCACGGCGCCGGCGGCCGGCACGCCGGTGCTCCTGAGCTCCAGCTCCCTCATCGGCGCGGGCCGCAGCATCGCGACCTACCAATGGGCCCTGGTCGACGGCGGCGGGATCGTCAGCGGCTTCACGGGCGCGACCAACGCCAGCACCGCGTCGGTGCTGCCGACCGGTGCCGGCACCTTCACGGTGAGCCTGACGACGACCGACGACCTCGGCGTCGCGTCGACGGCGACGCAGAGCGTCAACGTCGCCGCGGCGCCGGTGCAGGACTCGCCCGCCGGCGACAACGGCGGCGGCGGCGGCGCGCTCGGCCCCGAGTGGCTCCTGCTCCTGCTGGGCGCCGCGCTGGCCTTGCTCGCATCCGACCGCGCCGAGCGGCGCGGCGCGGTCCGCCTCAGCGCGTCCGCGGGGTTTCGGGACAGGGACTGAAGCCGCGCCCGTTCGGGTCGAGGCGCAGGTCCGACAGACGGGCGACGAGCGAAGGATCAGCGGCCGGGACCCGGTACATCAAGGTCGTCACGACGACGCTGCCGACCGGGTTGTCGCTGCGGATCGCCGTCCAGCTCCCCGGCGGCAGGCTGCTGCGAAGCGTGGCTTCGACCTTGAGCGCATCGACGGTGACGAACGGACCCGCCTCGTAGCAGGCCAGCGGCCCGGCGGGTGCGCTCGGCGGCGGCGCCGGCCACAGCGTGATCGCCTCGGGCCGCACCTGTCGGCCGATGCGCTCCGGGTCGCGGTCGCCGAGCGAGTCGAGGCCGAGCACGCCGTCGAGCCAGCCGCGGGAGAAGGCGAAGAAGACCAGGTTCGCGGCGACGAGCACCAGGAGAGCCGCTCTCAGCACGTCGATCCCGCCCTCTGCCGGTCGATGCGTCCAGCGGTGGCTGCGACGCCGAGCTGCAAGCGGACCTCGCCGCTGCTCACCCTCTGCAGCCCGCGCCCCGTCTGCAGCAGCAGCTCGCCCGCGGCCGACACGCCACCGCCGAGGCCTTCGACCGCACCGTCCGCGCCGAGGCCGACGACGCGCCGGCCGCGCAGCAGGTCGCGCGCCGCGAAGCGCTCGGCGAAGGCCGCGAAGCCGTCGCGCTCGAAGCGGCCGAGCGCATCGGCGAGGGGCGCAATGACCCGCGCCAGAGCGCTCGCCGGCGTCGCAGCCGGCGCGATCTCCGCCCAGCTGGCGACACCCGACGCGGCATCGTCGATCGCTTGCGCGCGGACGTTGAGGCCGATGCCGATGACCGCGACGCGTCCGGCGGCCAACGGCGCCGTCTCGATCAGCACCCCGGCCAGCTTGCGCCCGGGCCGACCCTCTGCGCCCGCGTCGGCGTCGAGGAGCCAGAGATCGTTCGGCCACTTCAGGCCGATGCGCGTGCAGCCAGGCGCTTCGAGGCTGTCGGCGAGGACGGCGCCGACAGCGAGCGACAGGCCCGACAGGTCGGCGCGGGCGAACGGCCAGGCCATCGAGAACGTCAGCGATGCGCCGGGGGTCGAGTGCCAGGCGCGGCCGTGCCGTCCGCGGCCCGCATGCTGGCGCTCGGCGACCAGGACGCAGGGCTCGAACGCCGCCGCAGCCGGTCGGGCGAGCGCGTGGACGCGGGCGAGCAGGTCGCTGTTCGTCGACCCGGTCTCGGCGACACGCTCGATCGCGAGACCGGACCGCCCGCTCATCGCCGCCTGGAAGCGAGCATCGTGCCCCGGCAGCGCGGCGAGCCGCAGCGGCACGCGAACATCTTCTTCACCTTCTCCGTCATCCGCCCCTCGAGGATCAGGCCGTAGTCGTAGTTCAGCTCCTCGCCGGGCGCGATGTCGCGCAGCGCGTGGATGAAGACGCGACCGTCGACCTCGTCGGCCTCGCAGTTCGGCCCGCACGAGTGGTTGATCCACTTCGCGGAGTTGCCCTGGTCGTTGCCGTCGATGACGCGCTGGTCGTCGATGTGGAAGAAGAAGGTGTGATTGGGATCGTCGGGGTCGTGCGGATGGGCGCGCTGCGCCTGCTTCCAGGTGATGACCTTGCCCTTGTATTCGATGATCCGCTCGCCCTCGAGGATCGGCGCGGTGGCGAAGACGCCCTTGCCGTGGATGCCGGAGCGGCGCACCTGGATGCGCCTGCCGCGCGTGGCGGCGGAGGGTTGCCGGCTGTCGATTTCAGGGGCTTGCAGCGCGTTCGACTTCTTTGGGTACATTGAATTCATGGGTGCGCGCGCGGGTGCGTGCGCGCGAGAGCCGGGATTGTAGGGATGCCCGGCAAGTGCTGAGCCAACGAAAAGACGAATGAGCAAATCACTGATCATCGCGGAGAAGCCTTCGGTTGCGCAGGACATCGTGCGCGCGCTCACGCCGGTCGCCGGCAAGTTCGACAAGCACGACGAGTACTTCGAGAGCGAGCGCTACATCGTCACCTCGGCCGTCGGCCACCTGCTCGAGATCAAGGCGCCAGAAGAGTTCGACGTCAAGCGAGGCAAGTGGAGCTTCGCCAACCTGCCCGTCATTCCGCCGCACTTCGAGCTCGCCCCTCTCGACAAGACGAAGTCGCGCCTGAACGCCATCGTCAGGCTGGCCAAGCGCAAGGACGTCAGCGAGCTGATCAACGCCTGCGACGCGGGCCGCGAGGGCGAGCTGATCTTCCGCCTGATCCAGCAGCACGCGAAGGTGAAGCACCCGGTGCGGCGCCTCTGGCTGCAGAGCATGACGCCGGCGGCGATCCGCGAAGGCTTCGAGCACCTGAGGACCGACCAGGAACTGCGCGGCCTCGCCGAGGCGGCGCGCAGCCGCTCGGAGGCCGACTGGCTGGTCGGCATCAACGGCACCCGGGCGATGACGGCGTTCAACTCGCGCGAGGGCGGCTTCTTCCTCACCACCGTCGGCCGCGTCCAGACGCCGACCCTCTCGATCATGGTCGAGCGCGAGGAGCAGATCCGGCGCCACGTCGCCCGCGACTACTGGGAGGTGCGCGCGACCTTCGCCGTCGGCGCCGGCGAATACGAGGGCAAGTGGTTCGACCCGAAATGGAAGAAGAACCCGGACGACGCCGAGATGCGCGCCGACCGGCTGTGGACTGAAGCGGATGCCAACGCCATTGGCCAGGCGGTGCAGGGCGAGCCGGCGAAGGTCACGGAAGAGGCGAAGCCGAGCACCCAGGCGCCGCCGCTGCTCTACGACCTGACCAGCCTGCAGCGCGAGGCGAACTCGCGCTTCGGCTTCTCGGCGCGGACGACGCTGTCGCTCGCGCAGGCGCTCTACGAGAAGCACAAGGTCCTGACCTACCCGCGGACCGACAGCCGGGCCTTGCCCGAGGACTACGTGGCCGTCGCCAAGCAGACCGCCGAGATGATCGCCGCCGAGACGCTGCCCGGCCCTCTGCGGCCTCTCGCCGCGCACGCGCGGACGGCGCTGAAGGAGGGCTACATCCGCCCGGCGAAGCGGATCTTCGACAACGCCAAGGTCTCCGACCACTTCGCGATCATCCCGACGCTGCAGGCGCCGAAGAGCCTGTCGGACATCGAGGCCAAGCTCTACGACATGGTCGCGAAGCGCTTCCTCGCGGTGTTCTTCCCGGCGGCCGAGTTCCTGGTCACGACCCGCATCTCGACGGTCGAGAAGGGCGGCAACGCCTGGAGCTTCCAGACCAACGGCAAGGTGATGGTCAAGCCCGGCTGGCTCGCCGTCTACGGCCGCGAGGCGCAGGAGGACGACGCCAACCTGGTCGCGGTCGGCGAGGGCGAGCTGGCGCGGACCGAGAGCGTCGACGTCAAGGCGCTGAAGACGCGGCCGCCGGCGCGCTACACCGAGGCGACGCTGCTGTCGGCGATGGAAGGCGCCGGCAAGCTGATCGAGGACGACGAGCTGCGCGAGGCGATGCAGGAGAAGGGCCTGGGCACGCCGGCGACGCGCGCGGCAATCATCGAGGGCCTGATCTACGAGAAGTACATCCACCGCGAGGGCCGCGAGTTGGTGCCCGGCGCCAAGGCCTTCCAGCTGATGACGCTGCTGCGCGGCCTCGGCGTCGAGGATCTGACCAAGCCCGAGCTCACCGGCAACTGGGAGTACCAGCTCGCCGAGATGGAGAAGGGGCACCTCGAGCGCGAGACCTTCATGCGCAGCATCGCGGCGATGGCGGAGCGCATCGTGCGCAAGGCCAAGGAGTACGACCGCGACACGATCCCCGGCGACTACGTGACGCTGACGACGCCCTGCCCCAACTGCGGCGGCATCGTCAAGGAGAACTACCGGCGCTACGCCTGCATCGGCATCCCCGAGGAGGTGGCGACGGCGACGGCGAAGCCGGCGCGCGAGGGCTGCGGCTTCTCGATCAGCAAGATCCCCGGCGGCCGACCGTTCGAGCTCGCCGAGGTCGAGGCCTTCCTGCGCGACCGGCGCATCGGTCCGCTCGAGGGCTTCCGTTCCAAGGCCGGCTGGCCGTTCACCGCCGAGCTCAAGCTGGTGCGCGACGAGGAGGCCAGCAACTGGAAGCTGGAATTCGACTTCGGCGAGGAGGCCAAGCGCGAGGCCGAGTCGGGCGAGCCGGTCGATTTCGGCGACCAGCAGCCGCTCGGCAAGTGCCCGAAGAGCGGCGGCAACGTCTACGAGTTCGGGACCAGCTACGTCTCGGAGAACGCGGTCGGGCCCAACCCGACCAGCGACTTCAAAGTCGGCAAGGTGATCCTGCAGCAGCCGGTCTCGCGCGAGCAGATGACCAAGCTGCTCGAGACCGGCCGCACCGACCTGCTCGACGGCTTCGTCTCCAACAAGACGCGGCGCAAGTTCAAGGCGCGCCTGGCCTGGGACGCCGACGAGGGCAAGGTGATCTTCGAGTTCGAGCCGCGTCCGGGCCGGCCGGGCGCGACCCCGAAGGCGGGCGCCGGCGGCACGGCCGTGGCCCGGACGGCGAAGAAGGCGACCGCCCGAGGCGCTGCCGCGCCGCCAGGCCAAAGCGCGGAAACGTCGCCGACCGGGCCGTCCGCGAAAGCGGCGAAGGCGACAGCCAAGAAGGCGGCCAAGAAGACGGCGAAGAAGGCCGCCACGTCACGCGGCGTGGCGGCCCGGAAGGCGGCAGCGCCCGGCGGCGAGGACCCGGCAAAGAAGCCGGCGACCTAGCTATCCGAACGGCACCGTCCGACGCGGTGCCACCGGCTCGCGTGGGAGACTCGTCCGCTCGTCCTCCGGCCTCCGGCCTGCCCTCAAGGAGCGTCCATGCCTCGCCGCCTTCGCCTTCTTGCCAGATCGATCGCCGTCGCCTTCGTGGCCAGTGTTCTCGTGCCGTGGGCCGCGGCGCAGCAGACGGAGCGCAAGCCCCCGCCGCGGCTGCCGCCGACCGGCTCGCAGACGAGCAACATCCCGGCCGGCGTCGACACCGGCACGCCGGCGACCAGCGACAGCATGCCGCTCGGCACGCCGGTGCCGCCGGCCGCCGCGGCCGATCGCAACGACCAGAACAAGCGCTCGGCGGCAGCGCGCTCGGCCGCCCGGCCCACCGCGTCGGCGTCGGCGGCGATCTCGGAGGCGGCCGCCGCGTCGGAAGCGGCGCGGCCGGTCGCCGCCCCGGTGCGGCCGGTGCCGGCCGCCTCGGCGGTCAGACCGGCGCGTTCACCGAAGCCGTCGCCACCAGCTCGTTGAAGAGCGCCAGCGACGCCTTGCCCGACACGGCGTACGGATCGAGCACCGCGGCTTCCGAGTACTTGAGCAGCAGCGCCGGGTTGAGCCGGCTCATGTTGACCTGTCCCATCGACCAGCTCGAGAAGCTCCGCTCGCCGATCTCCTCGTAGCTGAGCAGGGCCACGTCGTGGTGGCGCGGGTCCTGCGCGATCCGGTTGTAGAGGCCGCTCACCGGATTGCGGCCGCCTTCGAGCACCTGCAGAAAGATGTTGGCGTTGGCGCAGTAGCAGAGCACGCCGGTGATGCCGAGGCGCGGGTTCTTGTCCTTCGACTTCCTCAGGATCGCGGCCAAGGCGTCGGCGTCGACGGCGGCGGTGGCGCGGCTCGCGTACATCAGGCGGACCAGCATGGCGCGCTCCTCAGGCCTTCTGGTGGACGAGGGACAGGAACTCGCGGCGCAGGCTGGCGTCCTTCAGGAAGGAGCCGCGCATGACGCTGTTGGTCATCTTCGCCTCCGTGTCCTTGACGCCGCGCCAGGCCATGCAGAAATGATCCGCCTCCATGACGATCGCCAGCCCGTCGGGCTTGACGCGATCCTGCAGCTCGTTGGCGAGCATGGTCACCGCCTCTTCCTGGATCTGCGGCCGGCTCATGATCCAGTCGCAGATGCGCACGTACTTCGACAGGCCGATCAGGTTCGAGTGCTCGTTCGGGAGCAGGCCGATCCAGACCTTGCCGATGATCGGGCACAGGTGGTGCGAGCAGGCGCTGCGCACCGTGATGGGGCCGACGATCATCAGCTCGTTGAGGCGCGAAACGTTCGGGAACTCGGTCACCGCCGGCGCCGCCACGTAGCGGCCGCGGAACACCTCGGTCAGGAACATCTTGGCGACGCGCTTGGCGGTGTCGCTGGTGTTGTGGTCGCTGTCGGTGTCGATCACCAGCGCCCGCAGCACTTCCTGCATCTTCTCCTCGACTTCGGCGCGCAGCTCGTCGAGCTCGCCGTCCTCGATGTGCTCGGCGATGTTGTCGTTGGCGTGGTAGCGGCACTGGGCCCCGATGAGCCGGTAGCGGATGCGGTCGGAGGCCGGCAGCCGCGACAGGTCGCCTTCGCTGCGGAAGATCGGGGTGGGTTTCTCGCCGGCCATGGGGCAACTCGCGTGGGTCGGGGGCGCAAGCCTACTCCAGGTCCGACTGTCAGACTCTCCGCGTGAGCGCCGCCGCTGCCCCTGACCGCCTGCCCGCGCCGGCCGGCCAGGCGCTGCCGCTGGCCCGCCTGCTCGGCCATGCCGCCGACGCCGTCGGCGCGGTGCGGGCCGGCCGGTCGCTGAACGAGGCGCTCGCCCGCTGCCCCGCCGAGGCGCGGCCCGGGACCCAGGCGCTGTCGTTCCATGCCCTGCGCTGGCTCGGCGCGGCCGAGGTCGTGCGCCGCGGGCTTGCGCCGAAGACGCCGCCGCCCGACGTCGACGCGCTGCTGCTCACCGCCCTGGCCCTGCTCTGGCCGGCCGGCGCGCCGCCGTACGCCGACCACACGCTCGTCGACCAGGCGGTCGCGGCGGCGCGGTCGCGCTCGCCGCGCAGCGCCGGCTTCGTCAACGCCGTCCTGCGCCGCTTCGTGCGCGAGCGGGAGGCGCGGGTGGCCGCGGCCCTGCACCAGCCGCTCGCCCGCTTCAACCACCCCGGCTGGTGGCTCGACCGGCTGCGGCGCGACTGGCCCGGGCAGTGGGACGCCGTCGCCGACGCCGACAACCTGCAGCCGCCGATGACCTTGCGCGTGAACGCGCGACGCAGCAGCGTCGACGCCTACGTGCGCCGGCTCGCCGAGGCGGGGATTGCCGCCGAGGCGGGCGCCGGGCAGGCCGTCCGGCTCGAGCGGCCGGTGCCGGTGCCGCAGCTGCCCGGCTTCGCGGCCGGCGACGTGTCCGTGCACGACGCCGCCGCCCAGCGCGCCGCGCCGCTGCTTCTCGGCAGCGGCCTCGGCGCCGGCGCGCGCGTGCTCGATGCCTGCGCCGCACCGGGCGGCAAGACCGCCCACCTGCTCGAGCTCGCCGACCTGGACCTGCTGGCCCTCGACCGCGACGCCGGTCGCCTGGCCCGGGTCGACGAGACGCTGGCGCGGCTGGGGCTGCGCGCGCAGACCGCCGTCGGCGACGCGGCCGAGCCGGGCGGCTGGTGGGACGGTCGGCCGTTCGACGCCATCCTCCTCGATGCGCCGTGCACCGCTTCCGGCATCGTCCGCCGCCATCCGGACGTGCGCTGGCTGCGCCGGCCCGGCGACGTCGACGCGCTCGCCGCCACGCAGGCCCGCCTCCTCGATGCGCTCTGGCCGCTGCTCCGGGCCGGCGGGCATCTGCTCTATTGCACGTGCTCGGTCTTCAAGGCCGAAGGCCAGGCGCAGATCGACGCTTTTTTGCAACGTCGGCCGGACGCACTTCCGGCCGCGACGCCGCCTTCGCCGGGCCACCTGCTGCCGCTGGCCGACAATGACCACAGGCCTCCCGAGCCGCACGCGAGCCGGGCTGCCGACGGCTTCTTCTACGCCCTCATCGCCAAACACTGACCCTCGGCTTTCCCGCCCGCGACCATGACTCGGCCGCCGCCGCCGCACGGCTCTCCGCGCCGCCGCAGCGTGCTTCGCGCGCTCGGCGCCGCCGGCCTCCGCCTCATCCTGCCGGCGGCCGGCGCGGCGGCCCTGCTCGGCGGCGGCCGGGCGCAAGCGGCGGATCCAGAGCTGACCCAGTTCGAGCTGAGCCGCGACGAGGAAGGGACCTACCTGAGCTTCGCGGTCTCGTTCGACCTCGGGCGCAGCCCCGAGGAAGCGTTGATGAAGTCGGTGCCGCTCTTCTTCGTGGCCGAGGCCGAGGTCTTCCGCGAGCGCTGGTACTGGCGCAACCGGCGCGTGGCGCAGACGAGCCGGGTCTGGAAGGTCGTGTTCCAGCCGCTCACCTCGACCTATCGCGTGACCAGCGAGGGCGGCCTGAGCCAGAACTATTCCAGCCGGGAGGAGGCGATGACGGTGGTGAGCCGCATCTCGCGCTGGAAGGTCGCCGACCCCGGCCACATCGAGGAAGGCAGCCGCCACTACGTCGAGTTCAACTACCGGCTCGACGTCAACCTGCTGCCCCGGCCGATGCAGATCGGCGTCGGCGGGCAGCCCGACTGGCAGCTGTCGGTGAAGCGCTCGCAGCGCATCAACTAGTCTTCGCCCATGACGCGCCCGAGCCGCTGGGCCTGGATCATCTCGACGGTCGCCGCCCTCGGCGCCGGGCTGGTGCTCGCGTTCCTGCTGTCGATCGCGACCAACAACCCGGCCCTCTACGAGCGCCACTACGTCTGGCTGTTCTGGGTCAACCTGGCCCTGGCCAGCACGCTGGTGCTGGTGATCGTGGTCGCCGCCGTCCGCCTGCTGCTGCGCGTCTCGCGCGGCCGCTTCGGCAGCCGCCTGCTGCTCAAGCTGGCGGCGATCTTCGCCCTGGTCGGCGTGGTGCCCGGCGTCCTCATCTACACGGTGAGCTACCAGTTCGTCTCGCGCAGCATCGAGAGCTGGTTCGACGTCAAGGTGGAGGGCGCGCTCGAGGCCGGCCTCAACCTCGGCCGCGGCACGATCGACGCCATCGTCGGCGACGTCGCGACCAAGACGCGGCTCGCGGCCGAGCGCGTCGGCGAGTCCGGCGTCGCCGAGCCGCTCGCCCTCGAGCGCTTGCGCGAGCAGCTCTCGGCGCAGGAGATCGCCATCGTCGGCAACGCCGGGCAGACGCTGCTCGCGACCGGCTCGTCGCGCGCCGGCCTGCTGCCCGACCGCGTCCCGGCGCAGATGCTGCGCCAGGCGCGCACGCAGCGGGTGGTCAGCCAGGCCGAAGGCCTCGACGAGGACGCCGCCGCCAGCGGCAGCGCGGCCCGGGTGCGCGCCGTCGCCATCATCCCGAGCAGCAACTTCACGCTCGGCGAGCAGGAGCGCTACCTGGTCGTCGTGCAGTCGATCGCGCCGGCACTCGCAGGCAACGCCCTCGCCGTCACCAACGCCTACCGCGAGTACCAGCAGCGCGCGCTCGCCCGCTCCGGGCTGCGCAAGATGTACATCGGCACGCTGACGCTGGCGCTGGTGCTCGCCGTGTTCGGCGCCGTGCTGCTGGCGATCGCCCTCAGCAACCAGCTCGCGCAGCCGCTGCTCCTGCTCGCCGAGGGCGTGGCCCAGGTCGCGCGCGGCGACTTCAGCTCCAAGGCGGTGTTCGCGTCGCGCGACGAGCTCGGCGGCCTGACGCGGTCGTTCGCCGACATGACGCAGCAGCTCTCGGACGCACGCGAGCTGGTGCATCGCAGCGTCGCCCAGGTCGAGGGCGCGCGCGCCAATCTGCAGACCATCCTCGACAACCTGACCGCCGGCGTGATCGTCTTCGACCGCAAGGGCGCGATCGACACCGTCAATCCCGGCTCGACGCGCATCCTGCGCCTGCCGCTCTCGGCCTACCGCGGTCGCCGCCTCGACGAAGTCACCGGGCTCGAGGGTTTCGCGCAGGCGGTCTGGAACCGCTTCCAGCTGCACGCCACCAGCCCCGAGGCCGGGGAGCGCGACCACTGGCAGGATTCGTTCGAGCTGCAGACCGGCGGGCCGGGGCGCGAAAGCCATTCGATCACCCTGCTCGTGCGCGGCGCCGCCATGCCGCAGGGCGCGCGCCTGATGGTCTTCGACGACATCACCGAGCTCGTGTCGGCGCAGCGCATCGAGGCCTGGAGCGAGGTGGCGCGCCGCCTGGCGCACGAGATCAAGAACCCGCTGACGCCGATCCAGCTCTCGGCCGAGCGCCTGCAGTTCAAGCTCGCGCCGAAGCTGGAGAGCACCGATCGCGGCATGCTCGAACGCTCGGTCGGCACCATCGTCAACCAGGTGCAGGCGATGAAGGCGCTGGTCAACGAGTTCCGCGACTACGCGCGCCTGCCCGCTTCGGAGCTCGGACCGGTCGACCTCAACGCGCTGGTCGCCGAAGTGCTGGGGCTCTACGGCGCGGCGCAGGAATCCGGGCGCCTGCACGCCGGCCTGGCGCCGGGGCTGCCGGCGATCGTCGGCGACGCCACCCAGCTGCGTCAGGTGATCCACAACCTCGTGCAGAACGCGCTGGATGCCGTCGCCGACCAGGCGGACGGACGCGTCCTCGTCTGCACGGAAGCGGCGCGCAACGACAACGGCGAGGCCCGCGCCGTCCGCCTGGTCGTGGTGGACAACGGACCCGGCTTCTCGGAGAAGGTCCTGAAGCGCGCCTTCGAACCGTACGTCACGACCAAGAGCAAGGGCACCGGCCTGGGCCTCGCGGTCGTGAAGAAGATCGCCGACGAGCACGGCGCCCGCGTGCGGGTCGCCAACCTCGGCAGCGCCGCCGGCGACGAGGGCGCCTCGGCCGCGGCGCGCGGGGCGCAAGTTTCGCTATCATTTTCGAAACTCGCACCGACGGCTGGCGCCGCTGCGAACGAGGCCGTCGCGACAGCGCGGACGCACTGAAGGTTCATGGCCACCATTCTTGTCGTCGACGACGAACTGGGCATTCGGGCACTCCTCTCGGAGATCCTCGCCGACGAAGGTCACACCGTCGAAGTGGCCGAAGACGCCGCCCAGGCGCGTGCCTGCCGTGAGCGCATCCGCCCGGACCTCGTCCTCCTCGACATCTGGATGCCCGACGTCGACGGCATCACGCTGCTGAAGGAGTGGGGCTCGGCGCAGCTGCTGACCATGCCCGTGATCATGATGAGCGGGCACGGCACGATCGACACCGCGGTCGAGGCGATCAAGTTCGGTGCCATGGCCTTCCTCGAGAAGCCCATCACCTTGCAGAAGCTGCTGCGTGCCGTCGAGCAGGGGCTGGCCAAGCCGGCGGCGCGCAACGCCGCGAGCCCCGGCGGGCCGCCGACCGAGAACCACCTCACCGTCGAGGCGGCGATGACCGGCGGGAGCATGCCGCCGTCGATCCCGCTGCTGCTCGGCCCGCAGCCCGAGCAGAGCTTCGACCTCGACCGGCCGCTGCGCGAAGCGCGCGACGCCTTCGAGAAGAGCTACTTCGAGTTCCACCTCGCGCAGGAAAACGGCAGCATGACGCGCGTCGCCGAGAAGACGGGCCTGGAGCGCACCCACCTGTATCGCAAGCTGAAGCAGCTCGGCGTCGACCTCTCGCGCAACAAGCGCGGGCCCATGTAAGGCCGCGGGAAGGCGCGTCGATATAATCGCCCGCTCGGCCAAGTAGCTCAGTTGGTAGAGCAGCGGATTGAAAATCCGCGTGTCGGTGGTTCGATTCCGCCCTTGGCCACCAAGACCAGTCGACGGCTCGCACCTGCTCTTCACGGTGAGCCGTCGTGCCTTTCGCCGCCCCCCGGCCGAGAGCTCCTCGGCTACGGCTTCGCGGCCCTGGCCTCGCGTTCGAGCGTCTCGTTGACTTCGTCCAGGACCTTCCCCGACTCGCTCAGGCGCTTCTCCAGCTCACTGGTCTGCGCGACGGCGCGCGCAACCTCCTGGGGGCGAGCGTCCTCGGGAATCTCGGTGTCGAGCACCGCGTGCGCGACAGCCAGTTCCTCCGCCGCTTCCTTGACTTCCTCCGCGACCTGCCGGTTCTTGTCGAGCGCGTCGGCAAGGGGTGCACTGCCGCGCGGTGCCTCGGTGTCTGAACTCGCCATGACAGCTCCCAAAAACGGTTGATCTCCGAGCAGCGCGCCGGGAAATGCCGACGCACGACTTTCGCGGGGCGGCCATTGTATAAACCGCGCCTAGCTGTATCGCGTCACCGAGGTCCACCCTGGAGCGAGCGGGTCCGGCATGGCCACAAGAACAATCCTCGTCGAAGACAGCGAGACGATCCGGGAAGCGCTGATACCTACCTTGGCCGAGCTGGCCGACGCCGAAGTGATCGTCGTTGCCCAGACGGCGGCCGAGGGGATCCTGGCGCTCGCAACGCACGATTGGGAGCTCGCCATCGTCGACATGCAGCTCAAGCAGGGCACCGGCCTGGCGGTGCTGCGCGCCGGACAGGGCCGAGCCCCCTACCAGCACATGATCGGGCTCTCGAACTACGCCACCCCGGACATCCGCCGACGGTGCATGGAGGCGGGAGCAGACGCGGTGTTCGACAAGTCGACCGAGGTCGAAGCGTTCCTGGAGAAGTGCCGTTCCTACGCAGGGCAGGAACGATCGCCGTCGCCAGGTGACTAGCCGACGGCCGCTCTTCATGCGGTTTCCGAGTCGGGCCTGCGGCATCCTCCGACAAGGACTCCGAGATCGCCGTCGCAGAATTTGCGGCGATGGACTCGACAACGAACCTCGGAGATGAGCGTCACAGATCGATGGTCGGATGGCGCTGCAGGGCCTGCGGAAGGCTGCACCTGCTGCAACGCGAGTGGAAGCCCTCGGTCTGCATGAGCTGCGGCAACCCGGATCTGGAGGAAGCGAGCGCCGCTTCCCAGCCTGGCTCGCTGAACGAGCATCGAAAGGCGAACGGCTGAAGGCTCGAAGGGCGAAGTTCTGACCGCAGCAGGGTTCGGAGCGTCGCTCTGAAACGACGCCACATGGGATCACCGATGCAAGCCGGGGCACGAGCGAACCCGTAGGCGTCCGCGCGCGGCGCGGAACGGACGTCACCTGTTGACGTGCGCATCGCGGCCGGCTACCGTGGCGCACAACCACTCGGAGCTCACATGCGCGCTTTGCGAATTCGTCGTTTGCGCGCCAACGTCGAGCTCCGCTGCCGCACGCCGGAGCGGGGAGATGGCCACAGCGAGTCCGGCGCGACCGAGACCTTCCAGGCAGTCGTCCGCCTCTTAGCCGTTGCCGCCCTCTTGGGGCCGTGTGCCCTGCGTGTCGCGGCTCACAACGTGCTCGCGAACCCGGGGTTCGAGTCCGGAAGCTTCAGCGGGTACTCGGTGGCTGGCAATGCGACGCGGTGGGGCGTGGGGACCGTGGACACCGTCGTCGCAGGCACGGGCCCAGTGTTCGGCCGCTCGGATGTGGTAGTGCGATCGGGCCGGTTCGGCGTCTACGCCCTTGTCTGCCAGAGTCGCAGCGTGTTCGAGGGCTGCGAGGAGGGGCCCGAAGTGCTCACGTTGACGCAGACGGTGGTCGTCACGCCGCGTGCGGACTACGAACTGGGCCTCTGGCTGGGCGCGCGTTCGGAGACCGACTTCGGCGTGTCGGTGAAGGACGGCTTCTTCCAGCTCTACGTCGACGGTATCGGGCTCCTCGAGCCCTCGGCCTTCGTGGTGCCCGGCGACGGCACCTTCCAGCGCATCGCGGCATCCTTCAACAGCAGCACACGGACGAGCGTCACCGTCGCCTATGCGCTCACGGGCAGCGGCACGGCGCGCGCGCTCCTCTCGGCCGACGATCTCTTCGTCCAGATCGTCCCGGAGCCGAGCATGGTGGCGCTCCTGGGGGCGGGTCTGGCGCTCGTTGCTGTCATGGCGCGGCGGCGGCCGTAGGGCGCTCGACAGGGCTGACCGGTTGGCCAGCAGCGCGAGGCTCGGCAAGCCCTTGCCGAGCGGGCGGTCCGGACCGGCTCCGGACGCTAGGCGCCCAATGCACCCGCGATGACGGCGCCGAACATCGACACCGTCAGCCATCCGTAGGCGGCGACGACCAGGGCGGCGGTGGCGTTGCTGATGAAAGCGGTCATGGCGGACTCCTTGCGATGGCTCCGGCTGACGCGACCCGTTCGCGCTGGCCTGTCGCCAGTGTCGCGAGCGCAGCCGCTGTCGACGAGTGCGCAAGTCGCCTCCGGCGAGTGACATCGGTCACTCGCGCGAGGCAAGCGTCGGCTGCCTGCGGAAGGCAGCCTTTGCCGGGGTCGGCGCAGCGCTCTGTGGCAGCATCCGACGCCATGAACAAGACCCGCGCCCTGGCTGCGATCCTTTGCGCCGCCGCGCTTTCCACCGCCACCGACATGACCCTTGCCGCCAAGCCGACCACCCGCAACCGGGCCGAGATCCCGGCCGAGTTCCGCTGGGACTTCTCCCCCATCTACCCGAGCTGGGAGGCGTGGGAGGCCGGCATGAAGGAGATGGACCGGCAGATGGATGCCTTCATGGCCTTGAAGGGCACGCTGTCGCAGGGTCCGGCGCAGCTGCTGAAGGCCTACCAGGCCTTCGACGAGATCGGCAAGCTGCAGTACCGCGTCTACCGGTATCCGCAGCTGCAGCGCGACGTCGACACGCGCGACCAGGCCGTCGCCGCCCGCTTCCAGCGCGTCGCCGCGGCGTTCGCCAAGTTCGACACCGCGACATCGTGGTTCACGCCCGAGCTGATCAGCCTGCCCGAAGCGACGGTGAAAGGCTGGATCGAGCAGACCCCGGCCCTAGCCCCCTATCGCTTCCCGATCCTCGACAACTTCCGGCGCAAGGCGCACATCCTCGACGACAAGGGCGAGCGACTGCTGTCGCTGTCGGGGCAGCTGAACGCGGCGCCGGCCACGATCTACCAGGAGCTGAGCACCTCCGACATCAAGTTCCCGACCCTGCGCCTGCAGGACGGCAAGGACGTCGTGCTCAGCCCGGGCAACTACTCGGCCCTGCTCGAGAGCAACCGCGACCAGGCCGAGCGCGGCCGCGCCGCGGCGCTGCACGTCGGCACCTACGGCGCGACGGCCAACACCTACGGCGCCGTCTATGCCGGCGTTCTGCAGCGCGACTGGTACCTGGCGCGGGCACGCAACTTCGAGACCACGCTCGACGCCGCGCTCGACGGCAACGCGATCCCGAAGGCCGTCGTCGAGACGCTCATCGAAGCGACGCGCGCCGGCTCGGCCCCGTTCCAGCGCTACGCCCGCCTGCGCCAGAAGCTGCTGGGCCTGCCGAGCTATCACCTCTACGACTCGTTCCTGCCGATCTTCCGCAGCGACAAGACCTACCCCTACGAGCAGGCGCGCGACCTGGCCATGGCGTCGGTCGCGCCGCTCGGCGAGGACTACCTGACGAAGTACAAGCGCTTCGTTTCGGGAGGCCGGATCGACGTCTACGAGAACGAAGGCAAGCGCAGCGGCGCCTACAGCGCCGGCGTCTACGGCGTCGGCCCGTACCTGCTGATGAACTACAACGACACGATGGACGCCGCGTTCACGCTCGCCCACGAGGCCGGCCACGCGATGCACACGGTCCTCTCGAACGAGGCGCAGCCCTTCGTCACCTCCGACTACACGATCTTCGTCGCCGAGGTCGCGTCGACGATCAACGAGCGCTTCCTGCTCGACAAGCTGCTGCAGCAGACGAGCGATCCGAAGGAGCGCTTCCTGCTCCTGCAGCACGCGGTCGACTCGATCGTCGGCACCTTCTACACCCAGGTGCTGTTCGCCGACTTCGAGCTGCGCGCGCACCGGCTCGTCGAGAAGGACCAGCCGGTGACGACGGAGGTCCTCAACGGCCTGTACTCGGGCCTGCTGAAGGAATACTGGGGCGACGGCGTCACCATCGACGACTTCTACAAGTACACCTGGGCGCGGATCCCGCACTTCTTCAACTCGCCCTACTACGTCTACCAGTACGCGACCTGCTTCGCGTCGTCGGCGCAGCTCTACGCGGAAATGACCACCGGCCCGGCGGCGTCGCGCCAGGCCGCCACCGACCGCTACCTGACGCTGCTGAAGAGCGGCGGCAACGACCACCCCATGACCCAGCTCAAGAAGGCCGGCGTCGACCTGACCCAGCGGGCCACCGTGCAGGCCGTGATCGACCAGATGGACAAGCTCGTGTCGCAGATGGAGAGCGAGGCAGCGAAGATCCGCTGACCGAAGAACGGCGGGCCGGCCGTGCCTGCCCGGCCCGAGAACGCGCGCACGTCCACCGATCGGGGCTGCGCGTCATGGATCTAGGTCGGCAGGAGGAGAAGAACCCATGGATCGACCTGCTCGCCTGGCGCTTGCCGCCCTGTTCTGCGCCGCGGCCCTGGCGGGCTGCGCCACCCGAGGCATGGGCCAGACCTGGACGACCCTCGTCGACGGCCCGCGGGGGCTCGACAACTTCGTGCGCGTCAACGGCGCCGACTGGCAGGCCGTCGACGGGGCGATCCAGGCGACGCAAGGAGGCAAGGAGGCAAGGACCCGGCCTACCTCGTGACCCGGAACTCGTACGCCGACTTCGTCCTGCACGTCGAGTTCTGGGCCAGCGACGACGCCGACAGCGGCATCTTCTTTCGCTGCCAGGACCCGGCGAAGATCACCGACGAGAGCTGCTACGAGGCGAACATCTTCGACCAGCGCCCCGATCCGACCTACGGCACCGGCGCCATCGTCGGGGTCGCGCCCGTGGCGGCGCCGATGCCCAGGGCGGGCGGCAAGTGGAACACCGTCGAGATCACGGCCAAGGGCCCGCGCCTGGGCGTCGTGCTGAACGGCGTCAAGACGGTCGAGGTCGCCGACGGCAGGTTCGCGAAGGGGCCGATCGCGCTGCAATGGGGGCGCGGCACGATCAGGTTCCGCAAGGTCGAGCTCCGCCCGATCTGACGCCGGCGGGCTCGCGGGCGCGCCCGGGCCGGCGGATTGCCTTGCGGCGGCAATCCTTCGCGAGCCCGTCATGCCCCAGCCCTTCACCTTCGACGACCTCTATCTCCATCGCAAGATCAGCGCCCTGAGCTGCGTGCCGAGCGCCGACCGCGCCGTCTGCAGCGTCAAGTCGGTCGACCGCGAGAGCGACGGCTATCGCACCCACCTGTGGCAGTTCGCGCTCGACGGCAGCGGCGGCGCCGTGCTCGACTGCAGCGAAGGCAGCGACTCGTCGCCGCGCTGGTCGCCGCAAGGCGACCGGATCGCGTTCCTGTCGGGCCGCGGCGGCGGCGCGACGCAGGTCTTCGTCGCGCCTGCGGACGGCAGCACGGCGGAGCAGGTCGGCCGCTTTGCGGAAAGCGTCATGAACCTGCGCTGGATGCCGGACGGCAGCGGGCTGGTCGTGACCTCCGCGGTCAGCGTCGACCCGGACCTGCGCGGCCGGCGCTCGAGCCGGCCCCCGCCCAAGCGCACGTCGAGCGCGGCGGAAGTCGTGTGGCGCCTGCCGTACAAGGAAGACGGCATCGGCTACCTGCTGAAGCGCGAGATCCACCTGTTCGCGCTCGACCTCGCGACCGGGCAGGAGCGCCGCCTGAGCGACGGCCCGTTCGATGTCTTCGGCTTCGACGTCTCGGCCGACGGGCGGCGGGTCGCGTACACGCGCACCGGCGAAGGCCGCTATGCGCATCGCTACGACCTCTGGATCTGCGACCTCGAGGACGGCACGCACCGGCGGCTGACCTTCGGGCACGCGATGGTGATGCAGCCGACATGGTCGCCCGACGGCGCGCACATCGCCTTCACCGGCGCCATCGAGGAAGGCGACGCCGAATCGCGCCTGTGGCTCGTCGACTGCGCCTCCGGCCAGGTCGACGAGCTCGGCGGCGACGACATCGATGTCGCCGACCCGCAGTCGCTGCACTGGGCCGCCGACGGGCGATCGATCGTGTTCGCGCGCGCCTGGCGCGGCCGGCACCAGGTGGTCTCGATCGGCGTTCCCGACGGCAGGACGACGGTCCTGGTCGGCGGCGATCGACAGCTCGGCGCCTTCGGCTGCACCGGCCGGCGCCTGGCCTACAGCATCGAGCACCCGTCGATGCCCAGCGAGCTGTGGGCCAGCGACGCCGACGGCAGTGGCGAAGCGCGGCTGAGCAACCTGAATCCGTGGTGGGCCGATCGACCGGCCATCCGTCTCGAAGCGCGCCAGTTCGACGTGCCGAACGGCAAGGGCGGCACGGAGCGCATCGAAGGATGGCTGCTGCAGGCCGAGGCCCAGGACGACGACAAGCCCGGACCGCTCCTGAACGACGCCCACGGCGGGCCGGCCGCGTACGCACTCCTCGACTTCGACAGCAACGTCTTCTGGCAGGTGCTCTGCTGCCGGGGCTGGCGCGTGCTGGCCCTGAATGCGGTCGGCTCGGCGACCTATGGCCGCGAGTTCTGCCAGCGCCTCGCCGGCCACTGGGGCGAGTACGACCTGCCGCAGCACCTGGCCGCGGTGCGGCAGCTGCAGGCCGAGGGCGTCTGCGATGAGCGGGTCGCCATCTCCGGCAAGTCCTACGGCGGCTACCTGAGCAGCTGGGCGACCGGCCACAGCGACGTCTTCAAGGCCGCCGTGGTGATGGCGCCGGTGGGCAACATCGAAACCCACTACGGCACCTCCGACGGCGGCTACTACGCCGACCCGTTCTACGTCGCGTCGAAGCCGCGCTTCGACCGGCGCGTGGCGCGCGAGCTGTCGCCGCTGCAGTACATCGAGGCCTCGACGACGCCGACGCTCTTCCTGCAGGGCAAGGACGACGAGCGCTGCCCCAAGTGCCAGTCCGAGGAGCTCTTCGTGAGCCTCTACCGCGCCGGCGACACGCCCGCCGAGCTGGTCCTCTATCCGGGCGAGACGCACAGCTTCCTGGGCTCGGGGACGCCGTCGTGCCGCGAGGACGCCGCCGAACGCATCTTCGAATGGCTCGAGCGGCACGCCGGCGCAACGGCTGCGCCGCCGATCGAGCGCCCGACGACGGAAGAGGCGGTGGCCTGAGGCTGCCTTCGGCGGCGAGCCGCGCTAGCGCGGCGGCGACGCGCGAAGGGCCGCGGTCTGCGGATGGCGCTCCATGTACGAGCGCGCGTACGAGCAGGCCGGGTGCACCGTCAGCCCGTGATCGCGCGCGTGGTCGAGCGCGGCCTGCACCAGCTGCCCGGCCACGCCCTGGCCTTCGAGGGCCGCGTCGACCTCGGTGTGGACGATCGTCATGACCTCGCCGTCGAGCCGATAGACGACTTCGCCGCGGCCGCCCTCGAGGACCGCTTCGAAGCGATGCTGCTCCGGCCGGTGCCGAGCGGCGCTCATGGGCGCTGCGACGAATCCGGCCCGGCGCCGTTGTCCTGCCCGCCGGCCAGTCCCTGCGACTTGCCGCTCGGCGGGCCGTCGCCCATGCCGGTGCGGTCGCTCTGCGAGCCGAGAAGGCTTCCCGTCCGCGATCCCTGGCTGCTGGTGGCGGGCTCGTTGCCGGTCTGGCGGCCAGGGTCGTTGGCCTGCACCGGCTCGCCGCGATGCCGGGCCATGTCCTCCGGTCGTCCGCGCGAAGCGTCGGTGCTGCCGGGCGTGGACGTGATCTCGGGTTCGCCGGCGCGGGCGTCGACGGGGCCGTCGTCGGGGCTGGTGGCGGGCTTGCCGGAAGCGGGCATGACGGATCTCCTTGGCGGGATGGGAACTCGACGCCTGCAGGCAACAGAGGTGCCCGAAAACGGCGTCTCCCGACATCGGCACGCTCGCTCCTCCGACAGAGGCCGCATGGCGCGCCGGCTCAAATTGAAGCCGGGGATGCGCGTGAGCCCTCCTGCTTCCGCGTGGAAAGCCCTTCAAAAGGAAAAGACATGTCCCGCACCTCGCCTCGCCTCACCCCCCTTGCCGTCGGCCTCGTCGCGGCTGTCCTGCTCGTCGCCTGCGACAAGAAGACGACGACCACCACCACTCCCTCGGGAACGGCGACCACCACCACCGTCGCGCCGGCCCCGGCGACCACGTCGGCGATGAACAGCGCCGGCAATGCCGTCAGCGACTCGGCCGTCACCGCCAAGGTGAAGACGGCGCTGCTCGCCGACGACAACGTGAAGGGCCTGCAGATCGACGTCGACACCAAGGGTGGCGTCGTGACCCTCAACGGCACCGCCGACACGCAGGCGAACATGTCGAAGGCGCAGACGATCGCCCAAGGCATCGAAGGCGTGAAGTCGGTCGAGAACAAGCTCACCGTCAAGCCGTAAGCACCGCGCCTCCCGGGCCGGCGACGGCCCGGCGCTCGAGGGCCGCGCGCAGGGCCCGGCCGTAGCGCTCGACGACGGCGTCGAGGCGCTCGGCCTCGTCGGCGGCGCAGGCACGACGAGCCTCGGTCCAGTGACCGAGCTGGAACGCCAGGTAGGCGGCGCGCAGGAACTCGCGCAGTTCAGCGCTCGCCGGCCGACCCGCCTGCCGCGCCACCTCGGCCGCCAGCCGCGCTTCCTCCGGGGGCCCGAGGCCGAGCTCCACGCCGGCCGCGACGATGTCCCAGGCGATGTCCTGGGCGCCGACGAGATCGTGCCCGGCGTGATGATCGAGCGCGTCGGTCTTGAGCGCCGTGTCGTCGCCGACGAGCCACTCCCAGGCGTGCATGCGGCCATCGATCTCGACGCGCTGCGCCTCCGACTCGAGAGTCGGCAGGGCCGCGGGCCAGCGATCCCAGGCGCTCGCGAGGGCCGCTCCGAAGGCTTCCTCGGTGTTGTGGCGGCCCATACCGTGCAAGTCGAGGAGCGACGCTCCGCTCGTCGCCGGAGCGGGGAAGGCGACGGCGCGAAAGGCGAGGTATCCGGCGACGCGCTGCAGCAAGCGCTCGCGCGCCGCGCCGCGCGGCACCGGCACGGCGGCGAGCGGCGCCAGGTCGTCGCGCCAGCGTTCGACGATGAAGCCGTGGCACAGCCCGGCCGGCTCCGCGACCCAGGCGCGTGCCGCGAGGGCGCGGGCGCGCTCGAGCTTGTCGGCGCCGATCCGGCCGAGGCCGGCGAACTTGACCAGCCAGCAACCGGTGCGCGCCTGGGCGATGAACTTGCGCCGCTCCTGCCAGGGATGGACCGGCGGCAGGTCGCCGGGCCAGCGCTGCAGCGCCCGCCAGCGGCCGCCGGTGACCTCGCGCAGCGGTCCCTGCAGCGGCCCGAGCAGGTCCGTGACGCAGGCGTGCAGGCGGGCGGCGGGCGGGGCTGCGACGATCGCGTCGAAGCTCGCCACGTGCACCTGCACGCTGTCCCACACCGCCCGCACGGCCGGGCCGCACTGCGGGCCGGGGCCGCGGCCGTGGCTGGCGAAGACGTGCACGCGCTCCTGCGCCACGCCGCCGACGCCGGTCAGCCACTGCACGACGGCGGCGATCGACGAGCCCGACAGGCCAGGCCCTTCGTCGACCACCGCATAGCGCCGGGCGCCCGAGTCGACGAGCGACGGATCGGCGGCGACGCGCCGCTCGAACGGGTGCCCCACGGGCCGCAAGGTGATCGGGTCGGGCGCGCCGAGCCCGACCGCGACCATCGCCGCCAGGCTGGTGCCGATGCTGCGCACGCCGATCACCTGCCAGGACGCGCCGGCGTCGACACGGCGCGCCGCCTCGAGATAGCTCTCCGGATAGAGCGCGTAGAAGGCGTAGCCCTCGGGCTGCTTCACGACGAGGGGGTTGCTCGGCGAGCAGGCGATGCACGCGGCAAGGGCTGCGCAGGGCACGTCCTCGCCGGCATCTTCCGCGGCGTGCGCGCCGTGCGTCCACGACGAGGCGCAGCGCCGGGCGATGGTCATGAGCAGCGCCATCGCCGCGCTCGCCGTCGGCGAGCGGCGGTCGACGTCGCCGCCGGCGCGGAAGTCGGCGTCCGCGAGTCCCTGCACCAGCTCGCCGGCCTCGACCAGCGCGCCGATGAGCTCCGCGTGCCGCTGCCAGCCGGGCCGCTGCCGACCCGCTCGCTGCAGCAGGGCGCCGATGCGCTCGAGCTTCGCCGCCGCCGGCTCGTGCCGGACGACATCGCCGTAGACCTGCATCACGCCGAGCGCCTCAGGTGCCGGTAGGCGATGGCCGCGAACTCGTCGAAGCTCGGCACGGTCCAGGCGACTGCGTGCGCATGACGGTGCCGCTCGAGCCAGCCGCACCAGCACGCGAACTGATCGGGTGACGGCGATACCAGCGCGCGACGGTCCTTCATCGTCTCGAGGGCCTGCAGCGGCGCGTGGCCTCGCTGCACCATCACGCACAGGCCGAGCACCGCGGAGCGGCCGATGCCGTGCTGGCAGTGGATGAGCAGGCGGGCGCCGCGATCGAGCTGCTCGCAGGCGAAGCGCACGCCCTCCTCGAGATGGGCCGCATCGACACCGCACATGTCCTCGGTCGGCAGGTGCAGCAGCGTGATGCCGTGGCGCCGCAGCAGCTGCTCGTCGTCCTTGTCCTCGTTGCGCAGGTCGACGACGGCGCCGATCCCGTGCTCCTGCGCAAGGCCCGGCACGTGCTCGCTGGCGAAGCTGCCGCCGACCGCGAGCTCCGGCGTGATCCAGTGGAAGTTCGGACGCCAAGCCGTCATCGACGCGATTCCTCGTAGGCACATGGCTTGCTGGTGCGCAGCCCACGGGCCGCGTCGAACGCATTTCGGCCGGCACGGTGATCGAACAAGAACAAGGAGTCGACCGCATGCGTGTCTACAACCCCGAGCGCCGCGTCCTCGTCACCGGCGGTGCCGGGTTCCTCGGCAGTCATCTGTGCGAGCGCCTGCTGCGTGCCGGCGATCAGGTCCTCTGCGTCGACAACTTCTTCACCGGGCGCCGCCGCAACATCGAGCACCTGCTCGACCATCCCGGCTTCGAGCTGATGCGCCACGACGTGACCTTCCCGCTCTACGTCGAGGTCGACCAGATCTACAACCTCGCCTGTCCTGCTTCGCCGGTCCATTACCAGCACGACCCGGTGCAGACCACGAAGACCAGCGTGCACGGCGCGATCAACATGCTGGGCCTGGCCAAGCGCCTGCGCGCGCGCATCTTCCAGGCCTCGACGAGCGAGGTCTACGGCGACCCCGACGTGCATCCGCAGCCCGAGCACTACTGGGGCAAGGTGAACCCGATCGGCATCCGCAGCTGCTACGACGAAGGCAAGCGCTGCGCCGAGACGCTGTTCTTCGACTACCACCGGCAGCACCGTGTCGACATCCGCGTCGCACGCATCTTCAACACCTACGGACCGCGCATGGACCCCGACGACGGCCGCGTCGTCTCCAACTTCATCGTCCAGGCGCTGCGCGGCGAGCCGATCACGATCTACGGCGGCGGCACGCAGACGCGCAGCTTCTGCTACGTGGACGACCTGATCGACGGCATTCATCGCTTCATGAACGTCGAGCCCGGCTATGTCGGCCCGGTGAACATCGGCAACCCGGTGGAGTTCACGATCGGCGAGCTGGCCGAGCTGGTCATCCGCCTCACCGGCTCCGCGTCGACGCTGACGTACGCGCCGCTGCCGTCCGACGACCCGTTGCAGAGGAAGCCCGACACCGCGCTGGCGCGGCAGATCCTCGGCTGGGAGCCGAAGGTCCAGCTCGAGGAGGGCCTGAAGCGCACCATCGCCTACTTCGACAAGGTGCTCACCGAGGCCAAGTGCGTGCCGCTTCGCCGCAACCTCGCTGCCGGTGCGACGTCGCTGCAGGATCGCGCCGCGTAGCGGCGGACCATCCGGGCGCAGAACTCGGCGAACTCCTCGGCCCGCTGCGGCGGGCTGGTGTGGTGCGGCTGGATGCCGCGGTGCTCGGGCGTGAAGCAGAAGGTGACGGTGACGTCGAAGGCCTCGAGCACGCGCATCTGGGTGTCGAACCAGCGGTCGGCATCGGGGCGGAAGCTGTCGGCCCAGCTCAGACCGGTGCGCAGCTGGCGCACGCCGAGGCGCTTCAGCCAGCGCACGGCCTCCTGCAGGCGATGGTCCTCGAAGTGGAACCACTGGCAGATGCCCATCGCCGGCGTGTAGTCGGCAAAGCGCGAGCAGGCGAGCTTGGGCGTGCCGTCCTCGCGCAGCAGGCCCATGTGGAAGTGGCGGTAGTAGCTCGAGCCTTCGGCCTCGCGATGGCGCGTCGTCGCCGGCCAGGCCTTCGGCAGGTCGTACAGCGAATACCAGAAGATGCGCGGGACGCGCCCGATCAGGAGGTCGGCGGTGCGACGCAGGCCGAACTCCTGCACCTCCTCGGCGCCGAAGGTGGACACGCCGACTTCGGTGACCCACACCGGCAGATGCGTCACCGCCTCGATCTCGGCGATGCGCGCCGGCCACTCGTCGATCTGCCAGTGGTTCCAGTCGAGCGGAAAGCCGTGCACCGCCACCGCGTCGAGCCGGTCGAGGACGCCGTAGCCGCGCAGCCGGGCCATGAAATGCGCGTCGATCGGCGAGATGCCGCCGAGCACCTGGGTGAGCCCGCCGTTCTCGGCACGCACCGCGTCGGACGCCAGCGTCACCATGCGCGCATAGGCGCTCCAGTCAGGGTCGAGCTCGAGGTCCCAGTGCGACTTGTTGTTGGGCTCGTTCCAGAACTTGACGGCCGCGATCATGCTTGCCTGCTCTTGCCGACGGCGCGGCGGCCGGGCTGGGCGGCGCGCTGGGCGCGGCGCGGCGGCGCGAATTCGACCGGGCGGCGCGGCGGCGCCGCGGCTTCGGCGTCGCCGCGGATGAAGGCCTCGACGAGCTCGCGTGCCTCGTCGTCGGTGAACTGCTGCGGCGGTGACTTCATGAAGTAGCTCGATGGCGCGAGCACCGGCCCGCCGATGCCGCGGTCGAGGGCCAGCTTGGCGCAGCGAACCGCATCGATGACGACGCCGGCGGAGTTCGGCGAGTCCCAGACCTCCATCTTCACCTCGCAGTTGAGCGGCACGTTGCCGAAGGTGGTGCCCTCCATGCGGATGTAGCACCACTTGCGGTCCGCGAGCCACGGCACGTGGTCGCTCGGGCCGACGTGCACGTCGCCGCTCTTCATCGGGTGGCCGAGCTGGCTCGTCACGGCCTGCGTCTTCGAAAGCTTCTTCGACTCGAGGCGCTCGCGCTCGAGCATGTTGAGGAAGTCGGTGTTGCCGCCGAAGTTGAGCTGGTAGGTCCGGTCGAGGCGGACTCCGCGCTTGCGAAACAGGTCGGTGAGGATGCGGTGGACGATCGTCGCGCCGACCTGCGACTTGATGTCGTCGCCGATGATCGGCAGGCCACGCTCGGAGAAGCGCTTCTGCCAGGCCGGGTTCGAGGCGATGAACACCGGCACGCAGTTGACGAAGGCGCAGCCGGCGGCGAGCGCCTGCTCGGCGTACCACTCGGTGGCCTTCTGCGAGCCGACCGGAAGGTACGAGACGACGACGTCGCTGCGGGTATCCGCGAGCACGCGGGCGACGTCGACCGGGCGGGCCCGCGAGGCCCGGACGACGTGCTTCAGGTATTTGCCGATGCCGTCGTGCGTCACCCCGCGCTGGACCGGCACGCCGAGCTCCGGCACCTCGGCGAAGCGGATGGTGTTGTTGGGCTCCTGGAAGATCGCCTTGCCGAGGTCCCGGCCGACCTTCTCGGCGTGAACGTCGAAGGCGGCGCTGAACTCGATGTCGCGGGGGTGGTAGCCCGCCAGATCGGCATGCATGAGGCCCGGAACGAAGTTCTCGGTCGTGGCCGTTCGATAGAACTCGATGCCCTGCACCAGCGAGGACGCACAGTTCCCCACGCCGACGACGGCGACCCTGATCTTGCCCATGGAGCGGCCCTTCTCACCATGCACCGGCGCGATGACGGCGTTGTTGTTCGGATGGATTGAATGGGCGTTGGCAATCGATGTGCTCGCACGCCGATTGCCAAGCCGAAGGACGTGGCCTGCTCGCCTGCGGGCCGGCCAAGAACAACAAGCCCATGCCCGAACACATCCTCATCACCGGCGGTGCCGGCTTCATCGGCTCGCATCTGGCCGACGAGCTGCTCGCCGGCGGCCACCGCGTGCGCGTCATCGACAACCTGGCGCCGCAGGTGCATGGTGCCGGCGCGCGCCGGCCGGACTACCTCGACCCGGGGGTCGAGCTCGTCGTCGGCGATGTTTGCGACGGCGCCGCCCTCCGCTCGGCCCTGAAGGGCATCGACGCCGTCTACCACTTCGCGTCGGCGGTCGGCGTCGGCCAGAGCATGTACGAGGTGGTGCACTACACCCGCGTCAACAACCTGGGCACCGCCGTGCTGCTCGAGGCGCTCATCGAGAAGCCGGTGCGCCGCCTCGTCGTGGCGTCCAGCATGAGCCTCTACGGCGAGGGGCTTTACCGCGATGCGTCGGGCCGGGTGCGCACGGTCGGCGAGCGCTCCCTCGAGCAGCTGCGGCGCGGCGAGTGGGAGTTCCGCGGCGACGACGGCCAGCCGCTCGTTCCGGTGCCCACGCCCGAGAGCAAGGTTCCGGCCCTGGCATCGGTGTACGCGCTGTCGAAGCTGGACCAGGAGCGGCTCTGCCTGATGATCGGCCGCGCCTACGGCATCGAGGCGGTGGCCTTGCGCTTCTTCAACGCCTACGGGCCGCGGCAGGCGCTCTCCAATCCCTACACCGGGGTGTTGGCCATCTTCGCCTCGCGCCTGCTCAACGACAGCCCGCCGAAGATCTTCGAGGACGGCGAGCAGCAGCGCGATTTCGTCAGCGTGTACGACATCGCCCGCGCCTGCCGGCTCTCCCTCGAGACGCCAGGCGCGGCCGGCGAGGTGTTCAACATCGGCGGCGGCATCCCCTACACCGTGCGCGAGATCGCCGAGCGCGTTGCCGAGGTCGTCGGCAAGACGCATCTGCGACCCGAGATCACCGGCAAGTACCGGGTCGGCGACATCCGCCACTGCTTCGCCGACATCGGTAAGGCGGGCACCCTGCTCGGCTACACGCCGCAGGTGACGCTCGACGACGGCCTGGCAGAACTTGCGGCATGGCTCGAAGGCCAGGCGGCGGTCGACCGCGTCGCGCAGGCGAGCGCCGAGCTCGCCGCGCGCGGGCTGGCGATATGAGCGGCCTGAACGGCAGCACGCACCGGGCCGCGCCGGGCCGCGCCGAGCGGCCGGCGTTGATCACCGGTGGCGCCGGCTTCGTCGGCGCCAACCTCGCGCATCGCCTGCTCGGCGACGGTCGGCCGGTGCTGATCCTCGACAACCTGTCGCGTCCCGGCGTCGAGCGCAATCTCGCCTGGCTCCAGCAGACGCACCGGCGCGGCCTCGAGGTCGAGGTCGCCGACATCCGCGATGCCGAGGCGGTGCACCGCGCCGTCGCGCGTGCCGGCTTCGTCTTCCACTTCGCCGCCCAGGTGGCGGTGACGACCAGCCTCGTCGATCCGCGCGAGGACTTCTCGGTCAACGCCCTCGGCACGCTCAACGTGCTCGAGGCGATCCGAGCCCAGGCCGAGCCGCCGGGCATCGTCATCACCTCGACCAACAAGGTGTACGGCGGCCTGGAGGACGTCTCTCTGCGCCTCGAGGGCCAGCGCTACGGTCCGGTGGCGGCGGAGATCGCCGGCCACGGCGTCTCCGAGGCACGGCCGCTCGACTTCCACAGCCCCTACGGCTGCTCGAAGGGCACGGCCGACCAGTACGTGCACGACTACGCCCGCAGCTACGGCCTGAAGACGGTGGTGTTCCGGATGAGCTGCATCTACGGGCAGCGGCAGTTCGGCACCGAGGACCAGGGCTGGGTCGCCCATTTCCTGCTGCGCGCGCTCGATCGCCAGCCGATCACGATCTTCGGCGACGGCCGGCAGGTCCGCGACATCCTGTTCGTCGACGACCTCGTCGACGCCTTCCTGCGCGCCGAGCGCGACATCGACCGCCTCTCCGGCCAGGCCTTCAACATCGGCGGCGGCCCGGGCAACGTCATCAGCCTGCTCGACCTGCTCGATCGCATCGAGGCGCTCGATGGCCGACGGCCGGAGATCTCCTTCGAGGACTGGCGCACCGGCGACCAGCGCTATTACGTCTCCGACACGCGCCGCTTCCAGCACGCGACGGGCTGGAAGCCGCGCGTCAGCGCCGCCGAGGGCACGGAGCGCCTGTACCGCTGGCTGCGCGAGCTGCGCGGCCTGGGTGCGCGCGAGGCGGCCACGGACGACGCCGCGCCGGAGCGGGCCAGGGCGTCTTCCGACCCGTGGCAGGCCCGGGCGAAGAGCGCGGGTTGACGATGGCCACGTCGTCACCGCGCTCCGCACCGGCCCGTCGAGCGAGGAATCGGCGATGCGCGCGGGCGTGATCGAAGCACCCGGGCAGGCGGTCGTGGCGACCGCGACGCGGCCCGACCCGGGCCCGGGCCAGGTGCTGCTGCGGCTCGAAGGATCGGGCGTCTGCGCCTCGAGCCTGCCCCTGTGGGAGGGCCGTTCCTGGTTCGACTACCCGCAGGCGCCCGGCGCGCCGGGTCACGAGGGATGGGGTCGCATCGTCGCGGTCGGCGACGGCGTGCTCGACCTGCGCGAAGGCCAGCGCGTGGCCGCGCTCACCTATCGCGCCCACGCCGAGTACGACATCGCCGACGCCGGCGCCGTGGTGCCGCTGCCGGCGTCGCTGGACGGCGTCGCGATGCCGGGCGAGCCGCTCGGCTGCGCCGTCAACATCTTCGGCCGCAGCGGCATCGAGGCCGGGCAGACGGTGGCCATCGTCGGCATCGGCTTCCTCGGCGCGCTGCTGACGCAGCTCGCATCGCACGCCGGTGCGCGCGTCATCGCGATCTCGCGCCGACCGTATTCGCTCGACGTCGCGCGTGCCGCCGGGGCCGCGGAGACGATCGTCATGGACGACCACGGTCGCGTCGTCGACGCGGTCCGCCAGCTCACGAGCGGCCGCTGGTGCGAGCGCGTCATCGAGGCCGTCGGCCTGCAGTGGCCGCTCGATCTCGCCGGCGACATCACTGGCGAGCGCGGTCGCCTCGTCATCGCCGGGTACCACCAGGACGGGCCGCGCCAGGTCAACATGCAGCAGTGGAACTGGCGCGGCATCGACGTCGTCAACGCCCATGAGCGCGACCCGCAGCGCTACGTCGACGGCATGCGCGCCGCGGTCGACCTGATGGCCGCCGGCGTCCTCGATCCGACACCCCTCTTCACGCATCGATTCCCGCTCGACCGGCTCGGCGAGGCCCTGGAGCTGACGCGGCAACGCCCCGACGGCTTCATGAAGGCGCTCGTCACCGCATGAGGTCGCCGCCATCTTGAGCCCCCCCGCCGTCGCCGATCGATCTACTGCCGAGCCGCGCCCCCTCGCGACGCACGCGCGCCTGCCGAGGCTCGGCTTCCTCGGTGTCGGCTGGATCGGCCGGCACCGCATGACGGCGATGGCGGCGGCAGGCCAGGTCGAGGTCGCGGCGCTCGCCGACGCATCGCCGGAAGCGCTCCAGCAGGCGCATTCGCTGATGCCCGGCGCGGCGGTGCTCGGCTCCTTCGAGGAACTGCTCGCGCAGGACCTCGACGGCGTCGTCATCGCGACGCCGAGCGCGCTGCATGCCGAGCAGGCGGAAAAGGCCCTGGCGCGCGGCCTGGCCGTGTTCTGCCAGAAGCCGATGGCGCGTACCGCCGCCGAGTGCCGGCGCGTCATCGCCGCCGCGCGCCAATCCGATCGCCTCCTCGGCGTCGACCTGTCGTACCGGCACACCGCGGCGATGCGGCGCATCCGCGAGCGCGTCGCGGCCGGCGACGTCGGCGAGGTCTACGCCGTCGACCTCGTCTTCCACAACGCCTACGGTCCCGATAAGCCGTGGTTCCGCGATCCCGCGCTCTCGGGCGGCGGCTGCGTCATCGATCTCGGCATCCATCTCGTCGACCTGGCTCTGTGGACGCTCGACTTTCCGAGCGTCCGCGAGGTCTCGAGCCGCCTGTTCGCGCAAGGGCGCCGGCTTGAGCCCGGCAACGACCGGGTCGAGGATTTCGCGACCGCCCAGTTCGATCTCGACACTGGCGCGGTGGTCCGCCTGGCCTGCTCCTGGAATCTCGCCGCCGGCCGCGACGCGGTGATCGAGGCGACCTTCCACGGCACCCGCGGCGGCCTGTCGATGCGCAACGCCGCGGGCTCGTTCTACGACTTCGTCGCCGAGCGTTTCGACGGCACCCGGTCGATGCCTGTGGCCGAGCCGCCCGACGACTGGGGCGGCCAGGCCGCGGTCGCGTGGGCCCGCGCGCTCGCCGAAGGCGCCCGCTTCGACCCCGCCATCGAGTGCATCGCCAACGTCGCCGACGTGCTGGACGCGATCTATGGCCGCTGAGGCGCTGCCGCACGTCCTCGTCACCGCCGACACCGTCGGCGGCGTCTGGAGCCACGTCATCGAGCTCGCCGGGGGCCTCAGCGACGTCGGCATGCGGGTCGCCATCGCGGCCATGGGCACGCCCGTCACCGCCGCCCAGCGCGAGCAGGTCGAGCAGCTGCCGAGCGTGACCCTGCACGAGAAGACCTATCGCCTCGAGTGGATGGCCGACCCCTGGCGCGACGTGCGGCAGGCCGGCCAGTGGCTGCTGCGGCTCGAGGCGCAGCTGCGGCCGCGCCTGGTCCATCTCAACCAGTTCACCTTCGGCGCCCTGCCGTTCGCGGCACCGACGCTGCTCGTCGCCCACTCGTGCGTGCTGTCGTGGTGGCGCGCCGTGCACGGCGAGGCGGCGCCAGCGAGCTGGGACCGCTATCGCCGTGCCGTGACGCGCGGGCTCGCCGGCGCGACGCTGGTGGGCGCGCCGACCGAAGCCATGCTCGGCTCGCTGGCCACCAACTACGGCTTCGCCCGGCCCGGCGTGGTCCTGCCCAACGCGCGCAGTCAGCACGACTACGCGCCCGCCGTGAAGGAGCCGGTGATCCTGTCGGCCGGCCGGCTCTGGGACGCGGCCAAGAACCTCAGCGCGCTGGAGGCGGTGGCGCCGTCGCTGCCCTGGCCGGTGCGGGTCGCCGGCTCGACCTCGCAGCCCACCGGCGGCGTGCGGCAGACGCGCGGCGTCGTCGCGCTCGGCGATCTCTCGCCTTCCGCCCTCGCCGACGAGATGGCGCGCGCCTCGATCTACGCCCTGCCGGCACGCTACGAGCCGTTCGGGCAGACGGCCCTCGAGGCCGCGCTCTCCGGATGCGCCCTCGTGCTCGGCGACGTGCCCAGCCTGCGCGAGGTGTGGGGTGCGGCGGCCCTCTTCGTTCCGCCCGACGATCACGCCGCCTTGCAAGCGGCCCTGCTGCAGCTGATCGACGACGGCTCGCTGCGCCGGCGCATGGCCGCCAAGGCGATGGCCCGGGCGCTGCGCTTCACGCCGGCGCGGATGGTCGACGCCTATCTCTCCGCCTACGCGGGACTCGTCGCGCCGGCGATTCCCGCGCAGGCCAAGTCGGCCTCGGGCCGCATCGCGGAGCCGGCATGCGCGTCGTAGTGTTCTGCCATTCGCTGGTCTCCGACTGGAACCACGGCAACGCGCACTTCCTGCGCGGCGTCTGCGACGAGCTGCTAGCGCGCGGCCATGCGCTCGAGGTCTACGAGCCGCACGATGCGTGGAGCCGCGTCAACCTCGAGGCCGAGCACGGCACGGCCCCGCTGGAGGCGTTTCGCCGCGCCTATCCGCGCCTGAAGAGCCACCGCTTCGATGCCGCCACGCTCGACCTCGACGCCGCCCTCGACGGCGCCGACCTGGTGCTGGTGCACGAGTGGAACGACCATGCGCTGGTCCGGCGCATAGGCCAGCATCGGCGCGCGCGGGGCGGCTACCGGCTGCTCTTCCACGACACGCACCATCGCTCGGTCACCGACGTGCAGTCGATGGCCGCGTACGAGCTGGCCCACTACGACGGCGTCCTCGCCTTCGGCGCGGTCGTCCGCGACCTGTACCGCGCCAATGGCTGGTCGCGGCAGGCCTGGACCTGGCACGAGGCCGCCGACGCGCGACGCTTCCACCCGATGCCGGGCGAGCCGCGCGACGGCGATCTGGTCTGGATCGGCAACTGGGGCGACGACGAGCGCGAGGCCGAGCTCGACGAGTTCCTGCTCGGCCCCGTCCACGCGCTCGGCCTCGCGGCCACCGTGCACGGCGTGCGCTATCCGGCGCATGCGCTCGAGCGGCTTCGCGCCGCCGGCATCGCCTACGGCGGCTGGCTGCCGAACCACGCCGCCCCGGCCGTGTTCGCGCGCCACGCCGTCACCGTCCACGTGCCGCGGCGTCCGTACGTGAAAGCGCTGCCTGGCATTCCCACGATCCGCGTCTTCGAGGCGCTGGCCTGCGGCATCCCGCTCGTCTCGGCGCCGTGGGACGACGTCGAAGGACTGTTCTCGCCCGGCCGCGACTACCTCGTCGCCGAGGACGGCCGCGCCATGCAGCAGCAGCTTCGCGACATCCTCGAGGACGACGCCCTGGCCTCGGCGCTGGCCCAGCACGGCCGGGCCACGATCCTGGCCCGGCACACCTGCGCGCACCGCGTCGACGAGCTGCTCGCCATCCACGCGACGCTCGAGCCGGCGCGCGCCGAAGAACTCCGCAGCCCCGCATGAGCAACCCGATGGACATCGCCTTCTTCGGCTCCAGCCTCGTCTCGGCGTTCTGGAACGGCGCCGCGACCTACTACCGCGGCATCGTCCGCGCCCTGCACGAACGCGGCCACCGCGTCCGCTTCTACGAGCCCGATGCGTACGGCCGGCAGCAGCACCGCGACATCGACGACCCCGACTGGGCCCGGGTCATCGTTTATCCCGGCGAGGGCGATGCGCATGCGCTGCGCATGGTCGAGCACGCGCGCGACGCCGACCTGGTGATCAAGGCGAGCGGCATCGGTGTCTTCGACGCGCTGCTCGAGCGCGCCGTGCTCGACCTGCAAGGGCCGTCGACGCGCGTCCTGTTCTGGGACGTCGACGCGCCGGCGACGCTCGACCGCATGCGCGACGATCCCGGCGATCCGTTCCGCGCCCTGGTGCCGCGCTACGACATGGTGCTCACCTACGGCGGCGGCGATCCGGTGGTCGACGCCTACCGCGGGTTCGGCGCGCGCACCTGCGTGCCGATCTACAACGCGCTCGATCCGTCGACGCATCATCCGGTGCCGCGCGACCCGCGCTTCGACGCCGACCTGGGTTTTCTCGGCAATCGCCTGCCCGACCGCGAGGCCCGCGTCGAGGACTTCTTCCTGCGCGCCGCCGCGCAGCTGCCGGCGCGCCGCTTCCTGCTCGGCGGCAGCGGCTGGGCCGACAAGGCGATGCCGGCCAACGTCGACTATGTGGGCCATGTCTACACCGCCGAACACAACGCCTTCAACTCGACGCCGCGCAGCGTGCTCAACGTCAGCCGCGAGAGCATGGCGCGCTACGGCTTCTCGCCGGCGACGCGCGTCTTCGAGGCGGCGGGCGCGGCCGGCTGCCTGATCACCGACGCCTGGGAAGGCATCGAGCTCTTCCTGGAGCCCGGGCGCGAGGTGCTGGTCGCGCACGACGGCGACGAGGTGGCGGCGCACGTCGAGCGGCTCGACGCCGCGACGGCGCGGGCGATCGGCGAGGCGGCCTGCCGGCGCGTCATCGCCGAGCACACGTACGCGCACCGGGCGGCGCAGCTCGAGGCCTTGCTCGAGGGCCGCGACCTCGTGCCCGCGCTGGCGGAGGGAACGGCGTGACCTCGCTGCGCATCGTCATCCTGGGCCTGTCGATCACCTCGTCGTGGGGCAACGGCCACGCGACGACGTACCGCGGCCTGGTCCGCGAGCTCGTCCGGCGCGGCCACGACGTGCTCTTCCTCGAGCGCGACGTGCCCTGGTACGCGGAGAACCGCGACCTGCCGCGGCCACCGTTCGGCCGCACGGTGCTCTACGGGGGCCTCGACGAGCTGCGCAGCCGGCACGCGGACGCCGTCGGCGGCGCCGACCTGGTCATCGTCGGCTCCTACGTGCCCGACGGCGTCGAGATCGGCGACTGGGTGCAGGCGAACGCCTCCGGGCTGACCGCGTTCTACGACATCGACACGCCGGTCACGCTCGCCCGGCTCGCGCGCGGCGACTGCGCCTACCTCGAGCCACGGCAGATCGCCGGCTACGACCTGTACCTGTCGTTCACGGGCGGGCCGACGCTGCAGCGGCTGCAGCGCGAGTTCGGCTCGCCGGCGGCGCGCGTGCTCTATTGCTCCGTCGACCCCGAGCTGTACTTCCCCGAAGCGCTCGCGCCGGCCTGGGACCTCGGCTACATGGGCACCTACAGCGACGATCGCCAGCCGACCGTCGAGAGGCTGCTGCTGGCGCCGGCACGCGCCTGGCCGGCCGGCCGCTTCACGGTCGCCGGGCCGCAGTACCCGGGCGACATCGTCTGGCCGGCCAACGTGCAGTACACGCCGCACCTGCCGCCCGCCGAACACCGCGCGTTCTACAACCGCCAGCGCTTCACGCTCAACGTCACCCGTGCCGACATGATCGAGGCCGGCTGGTCGCCGAGCGTGCGCCTGTTCGAGGCCGCTGCCTGCTCGACGCCGATCGTCAGCGATCGCTGGGACGGCATCGAGACGCTGCTCGAGCCCGGCCGCGAGATCTTCCTGGCCGAGTCGCCGGCTGAGGTCCTGCGCCTGCTGCGCGACATGCCCGAGGACGAGCGCCGCGGCGCCGGAGAGCGGGCCCGCCAGCGAATCCTGGCCGAGCACACGGCGGCGCATCGCGCCGCCGAGCTCGAGGCCCACGTGGTCGCGCTGCTGGCGGAGACGGCGGCCTGAACCGGGCCCGTTCGGCATGGATACGGCCACACCCCTTGCCCACGAGGTCGAGTCCGACCGGCAGCGCCAGATCGACGCGCTGGCGCCCTGGTTCCACAACCTGCACCTGCCTGGCGGGCTGCAGACGCTGCCCGAGCACTTCCTCGGCGGCGACTTCCCGACCTTCAAGTGGCGCGAGATCCAGCCCTTCCTGCCCGCCGACATCCAGGGCTGGAAGGTGCTCGATGTCGGCTGCAACGCCGGCTTCTACAGCTTCGAGCTGGCGCGCCGGGGCGCTTCGGTGCTCGGCATCGACGTCGACCCGCACTACCTGGCGCAGGCGCGCTGGGCCGTGCGCGAGATGGGCCTCGAGGCAGCGGTGGAGTTCCGGCAGATGGAGGTCTACGACCTCGCCCGGTCCGACGAGAGCTTCGACCTGGTCTGGTTCATGGGCGTCTTCTATCACCTGCGCTACCCCTTGCTGGCGCTCGATCTGCTGGCGCGGCGGACGCGGCGGTTGATGATGTTCCAGACGCTGACCATGCCGGGCGACTCGGTTTACGAGGACACGCCGGACTGCGCCATCGAGGACCGCCGCCCGCTGCTCGATCCGGGCTGGCCGAAGATGGCCTTCATCGAGCATCGACTCGCCGGCGATCCGACCAACTGGTGGGCGGCGAACCATGCCGGCGTTGAAGCGATGCTGCGCTCGAGCGGCCTGCGCATCGACGCCCGGCCGGGCCACGAGATCTACCTCTGCGCGCCCGACCCTGACCACGCCGAGCACCGTGCGCTCTATGCCTCGCAGTTCGCGTCGGCGACGGGGCTGCGCCATGAAGGACGCTGAGGGCGCAGGGCGCGAGCGCGGCGACGAAGTCGGGCCGGGCGTGGCGCCGCCCGCGTCGATGACCGGGCTGATCGACCGCAACGTCGAAGCGCTGGTCAGGCGGCGGCAGCAGGAGAAGGCGAACACCGGGCTGCAGGACAGGATCGCCGACGCGATCACCGCCTTCGCCGGCAGCATGAAGTTCGTCTACCTGCACCTGGCGATCTATGGCCTGTGGATCGTCGTCAACCTCGGCTGGCTGCCGCTGCTGCCGAGATTCGACCCGACCTTCGTGGTGCTGGCGATGGTCGCCTCGGTCGAGGCGATCTTCATCTCGACCTTCGTGATGATCAGCCAGAACCGCATGGCCAGGCTCGCCGACCAGCGCGCCGACCTCGACCTGCAGATCAGCCTGCTCGCCGAGCACGAGATCACCCGCCTGGTGAGCTTGGTGACCGATATCGCGAAGCGGATGGACGTGCCCGCCGCACGCGACCCGGAGCTGCGCGAGATCGCCAAGGACGTGGCGCCGGAGCGCGTGCTCGACCGCATGCAGCAGACCGAGCGCAAGCTCGACAACGCGAACTGAGCGGCTTGCCCGCGGGGGCCCCCGGCCGCCCCGCGCAGCGACTCAGTCCCGGTAGCTGGGGTCGTCGCGGTCGAGCTTGCGGACCAGCGCCGAGAAGCCGATGCGGCCGAAGCCGGCGTCGCCGACGCCCTGGGCGGTGGCGACGGTGGCGTCGATGACGCTGCGCTGCGGCAGCGCGAGCCCCTGGCCGGCCTGCGCCGCGACCTGGATCTCGCAGCTGCGCTCGAGGTAGTGCATCAGGGTGAAGGCCTCGGCGATGCTGCGGCCCCAGACGAGCGTGCCGTGGTTGCGCAGGAACATCATGCGCTTGTCGCCGAGCGCGGCGACGAACTTCTTCTGCTCCTCCGGACGCAGGCCGGGGCCGTCGTAGTCGTGGTAGGCGATCTGCCCGGCGTAGGTGATGCCGAACTGGTTTACCGGCAGCAGGCCCTCCTGCTGCGCCGACACCGCCGTGCCGCAGATGGTGTGCAGGTGCATCACGCATTCGGCCTGCGGCTGCGCTTCGTAGACCGTGCGGTGCACGACCCAGCCGGCCGGGTTCACCGGCGTGCCGGCTCCCGAGATGTCGTTGCCGGCGATGTCGACCTCCAGCAGGTTCGACGCCGTCACCTCCTCGAACAGCATGCCGAAGGGGATGAACAGGAAGCGTCCCGAAGCGCCGGGGATGCGCGCCGACAGGTGGGTGTAGATGAGGTCGTCCATGCCGCGCCGCGCGAACATGCGGTAGCAGGCGGCGAGCTCGAGGCGGGCGGTCGAAGACATGCGCGGGCGTCCAGATCGGAGGCTTTGAGGATACTGCGCGAGCGACGCGAGCCCGGGCCGACGAGGCGGTAAGCTCGCTCTGGCGCAGGGTCGCAGCAGGAGAGGAACGATGCAGCTGGAGGTGAGGGGCAAGAAGCTCGCGGTGGACAGGCAGGGCAGCGGCGACGCCGTGGTCCTGCTGCATGGGCTGGGCAGCACGCTGAACGTCTGGGAGCCGCAGGTGCGGGCCCTCGCCGACCGCTTCACCCTGCTGCGCTACGACCTCGAGGGCGCCGGCCGCTCGCCGTTCGCCGGCCCGCTCTCGATCGACGGCTGGGTGCAGGACCTGAAGGCGATGCTCGACGCGCTGGGCGTCGGCAAGGCCCGCTTCGTCGGCCATTCCCTGGGCACGCTGATCCTGCAGCACTTCGCGGTCGCCCATCCGCAGCAGGTCGAGAAGCTCGTCTTCATCGGCGTCAACCGGGCCCCGCCCGAGGCGCGCCGGCAGGCGATCCGCGAGCGCGTCGCCAAGGTCCGCGCCGACGGCATCGAGGCCATCGTCGAGACCGTCGTCAAGGGCGGCCTGTCGCCGCACACGCTGTCCGAGAAGCCGGAGGTCGTTGCCTTCGTGCGCGAGCTGCTGACGCGCCAGCCGGACGAAGGCTATGCGCGCTCGTGCGAAGCCATGGCCGGCGCAGTGGCCGCCGACGTGTCGGGGATCACCGTCCCGGTGCTCCTCGTCGCCGGCCGCGACGACGGCGTGAGCCCGGTCGCCAACAGCGAGGGCCTCGCCGCCGACCTGAAGCAGGCGCAGCTGCGCATCCTCGACCAGTGCGGCCACTGGCATCCCATCGAGCAGCCGGCTGCCGTGAGCCAGGCGCTGCGCGAATTCCTCTAGTCACTGCGGAGCACTCCATGGCCAAGATTCGCCACATCGCCTTGTCGGTCCAGGATCCGGAGGCGACCGCGTCGTTCTACGAGAAGTCGTTCGGCCTGAAGCGCGTCGGCACCACCACCTCGGTGCTCGCCGACGGCGTCTACCTGTCGGACGGCTACATCAACATCGCCCTGCTCAAGTACAAGAGCGACGAGATGGCCGGGGTGCAGGGCGGACACGAGTTCGTCGGCACGCACCACTTCGGCTTCCAGGTCGAGGACTCGGACCAGTCGCGCAAGCAGATCGAGGCCAACGGCGGCAGCTTCTTCATGGACCTGCCGCACCTCAAGGACACGCTCTACTACGAGGAGAAGTTCCGCGACCCCGAGGGCGTGATCTTCGACATCTCAGAAAAGGGCTGGGTTACCGACACGAAGTAGGCCCGTCGCGCCGGCCCCGCCGCTCGTGGCGCCGCATCGGGGCGTCTACTCGCGCGGCGCCTCCTCGTCCCCGGGCAGCGTTTCGGTGGCCCGCTCGTCGCGAGGCCGCGGACGCCGGGCGGCGACGGTCTCCGGTAGCAGGTCCCAGTCGCTGTCGCGGACGGTGCCGCCGCAGATGACCAGCATGGCCAGGTATTCGGGCGAGAACGCGTCGCCGAGTTCGGATTCCTCGGACCGGCGTTCGGTCGGCTTCGTCATCGTCTCGTCATCTCGTTTTCCCACGGCGGCATTCTGGTCGCCGCCTGGCAAGCTGCGCGTAGGACGAGTGCCCTTCGCCGGCAGGGTCTTGGGCCGTCAGATGCGCGACAGCATCTGCTGGCTGGAGCCGAAGATCGACGAGGCGCGCGCGGCGATCTGCGACGCGAGGGCATCGCCGCGCATCCCCGGAGCGACGCTGTTGGCGGCGATCCAGACCGACGATGCGCTGGTCCGGTCGGCGAGCGTCACCGCCATGCGCGAGCGGAGGTCGGCGAGCGCCGGCGACGACCAGTTCCGGACCATGGCCTCGAACTCGCGCAGGGCGCGGCGCAGGTGGTCGACGGGCACCGCCTCCAGCACGCGCAAGCCCACCTTCGAGAACTGACGCTCGAAGCGGGCGAGGTGCGGATAGGCGTTGCCTTCGGCGGCGTTCCTGGCGAGCTCGTGCCGGAGCTCGTCGCGCATGCTGCGCAGCAGCGCCGCGGGCGGCCGCTTGGCGCGGCGCGGCTCGGGCGCGACCTCGGCGATCGATGCGGCGGCGCGGCGGGCGCTCGCGCGGCGGCGGCGCGCGGCGGACGAGCGCAGGATCGGCGAGCAGAGGAGGAGCGGCAACGCGAGCAGGGCCGCGCAGAGGCGTTCGAGCAAGGCCATCGGGGACTCGGCAGGTGGACCTGCCGGCCTTATCGGCGCGCCGGCCGCGTTGCCGCAGCGGCGTTACGCTCGCTTACGAGCTGTGAGGGACGGGTCCGGTCAGGCGGCGATCGCGGACGCAGCGGAGGCCGCCAGGCACTTGTTGCACTTGCCGAGGCCGGGCAGACGCGAATCGGGCTTGCCGTCGCCGGTCTTGAAGTTCGCCTGGCAGCGCCGGCAGACGTACATCTTGGAGCTGGACATCATCGGCTTGACGCCCGGCTCGCCGGCCGGGCGGGCGGCGACGTACTCGGCCTGCGTCTGGCGCAGCTTGAGCGTGGCGGCGTTGTTGGCGGGGGCCGATGCGGCAGCAGCGGCGGCGGGCCCTTTGGACGGCGGGGCAGAGCGACGGGTGGCCATGGCGATCCTGAAGAGATGAGCGACGACGCGAACCGGCCGGGGCAGCGCGGTTCGCGAGGGGGGACTATTGTCCCAGTAAACGTAGGCCTTTGTACGGAGGGTTTGCCTTGCCCCTCCTCGGTCGGTGCTCGCCTGGCCGGTCAGTGGACCTTCACTCCCGCGTCAGTCCGTCGGCGCGCTCAACGTCGAGCGCCGCCTGCGGCACGGTCACCGCTGCCGGCAGCACGTCCTTCAGGGCCGCGCCGAAGACCTTGCCTTCGCCGGCGACGCCGACGCGCCGCTTCGCGGCACCGAAGTGGGCGGCGGCGTAACGCCGGATGTCGTCCGAGGAGACGGCATCGAGCGCCTCGATGCGCGTCGTCAGCTCGGCCACCGGCCGATTGCCGACCACGAGGCCGCGGATCGCCGCCGCCAGCCCGGCGGTCGTCTCGACGCTCCGGCTGAAGCCGCCGATCAGGGTCAGCTTGCGTGCGGCGAGCTCGTCGGCCGGGACCGGCGTCTCGATCAGGCGGTCGAGCTCGGCCTGGAGCAGGCGGACCACGTCGGCGGCCGACTCGTTCTTCGTCTGCACGCTGGCGCGGAACAAGCCGGCCTCGCGGCGCGGATCGATGCTGCTGGCGGCCGAATAGCTGAGGCCGCGCCTGATCCGGATCTCCTGGTTCAGGCGCGAGGAGTAGCCGCCGCCGAGGACGGCGTTGAGGACCGCGCCGGTCGTCCGCTCCGCGCCCGTCCGCGGTGGCAGCGGCACGTCGAGGACGACGGCTGCCTGGCCCGAGCGCGCCATGTCGACCACCGCCGCCGGCGGCGTGCCCGCGGACCCGGGCCCGGCCGGCGTCGCCGAGCCGGTGGCGGTCGGCGGCACCTCGCCCGCCCCCGCCCCCGCCGCCCCTGCCGCCGGCGCCGGCCGCCAGCCGCCGAAGTGACGCCGCGCCAGGGCCAGCGCCGCCTCCGGGGTGATGTCGCCGGCGAGGATCAGCACCGCCTGGTCGGGCCGGAACGTGCGCGCGTGCAGGGCGACGAGGTCGTCGCGCCGGATCCGCGGCAGCGACTCCGGCGTCCCGCTCGCCGGGTGCCCGTAGACGCTGCCGGCATAGGCCAGGCGGTCGGCGACCAGCGTCGCCAGCGTGCCGGGGTCGGCGTAAGCGACCTTCAGCGCATCGAGGCTCTGGGTCCGGATGCGGTCGATCTCGGGCGGCGCGAAGACCGGCTCGGTCGCCACCTCGGCGACCAAAGCCAGCGCCGCGTCGAGGCGCGGCGTCGTCACGGTGATGCCGATGCTCGACTGGTGCCAGCCGGCGCCGCTCTCCAGCGAGCCGCCCAGCGCCTCGGCGGCGGCGGCGAGCTCGGGCGCGCTGCGCCGCCGCGTGCCCTGCGTCAGCAGGCTGGCCGCCATCGTCGCCAGCCCGGCCAGGCGCGGCGGATCGGCCTCGCTGCCGGAGAGCACGACGAGCTGGCTGGTGACGAGCGGAACGCCGGTCCGGCGCGCGACGACGAGGCGCAGGCCGTTCTCGAGGAGGGTCTCGCTCGGGGCGCCGATCACCAGGGGACGCGGCGGCGCGGGCGGCGGCGGCGTCGGGTAAGGCTGCGCTTCGGCGCGATGCATCGACAGCGCCAGCACGAGCACCAGCAGCACGCCGACGAGGGACCCGGGCGGCCGGCTGCGAACCGGCCAGCGCGCGCCGTGCACGCGGCGGCGGAAAGCTTGCCGCAGCGCGGCGCTCATCGGCCGGCTCCGGCCTGCCGGTAGTCGAGCGTCACCTTGGCCGCCTGCAGCACGTAGCGGCGGACGACGCGGCGCACATCGGCCGCGCTGACGCGCTGCAGCTCCTCGATGGCGGTGTTGATGCGCGCCGGGTCGCCTTCGAGCACCGCCGCCTCGCCCATCGCCGAGGCCAGCCCGAAGGCGGTCTGCCGGGACGAGAACGCGCCGGTGATGAGCTGGTTCTTCACCTTCTCGAGCTCGGCCGGGGTGGGCGGCGAGTCGGCGATGCGGCGCATCTCGGCGAGCAGCTCGGCGCCGATGGTGGCGATCGGCTTCTCGCCGGACGCGATCGCGTAGGCGATGAGCAGCCCGGGCCCGGCGCGCAGGTTGGCCTCGAACCCGGCCTGAGTCGCGATCCGCTGCCGGTAGACGAGCGACTGGTGCAGCCGCGACGACTCGCCCGACGACAGCACCGCCGCGGCGACGAGCAGCGCGGCGGCATCGGGGCTTTCCAGCGGCGGCGCCTGCCAGACATGGGCGATGGCCGGCAGCGGCACGGTCGGCGCGGTGATGGTCTTCGTCCGGTCCGCCGTCCACGGCGGCTCGCTGCCGACGAATGCCGGCAGCGGCTCGGCCGGCCGCTTGATCGACCCGAAGTACTTGTCCACCCACGCGTCGAGCTGGCGCGCCTCGAAGTCGCCGGCGACGATCAGGGTGGCGTTGTCCGGCCGGTAGTAGCGGGCGTGGAAGGCGACCACGTCGGCGAGCGTCGCCGCCTCCAGGTCCTCGATGCTGCCGATCGCCGACCGCTTGTACGGGTGCTGCAGGTAGGGCTCGGTGGTGACGGCGTGGAAGAACAGGCCGTAGGGCGAGGCGAGCACGCGCTGGCGGTACTCCTCCTGGACCACGGCGCGCTCGGAGCGGAAGCTCGCCTCGTCCACCTTGAGGTTCATCATCCGCTCGGCCTCGGCCCAGAGCAGGGTCTCAAGATGGTTCGACGGCACCACCGAGTGGTAGGCCGTCACGTCGTCGCTGGTGAAGGCGTTGTTGCTGCCGCCGACGTCCTCGGTCAGGCGGTCGAACTGCTCGGCCTTCATGTGCACCGTGCCCTTGAACATCATGTGCTCGAAGAGATGCGCGAAGCCCGAGCGGCCGGGCGGATCGTTGCGCCCGCCGACGTGGTACCAGACCTGCACGCTGACCGTCGGGCTGCTCCGGTCCTCGATCGAGAGGACCTGCAGGCCGTTCGCGAGGCGCCGCTCGCGATAGGCCACCGGCGGCACGTTGAGTGCGGACACCGCGGCCGGCGGAGCGCGCCGCGGCGCGGTCGAACCGGCCTGCGCCAGCGCCGCCGACGCAATGCAGGCCGCGAGCGCGAGCACGGCGGCGCTCCGGGCGCGGCGCCGAGCCAGTTCGATGTGCTTCATCGGCCCATCATACGAAGCGCCCCGCGACGGCTACACGTGCAGCAGCAGGTGTTCCCGTTCCCAAGGCGAGATGACGGTCATGAACTCGTTGTATTCGACTTCCTTCACCTCGGTGTAGACGGTGACGAACTCGCTGCCGAGCACCTCGTGCAGCGCGTCCTCGGCGCGCAGCAGCTGCAGCGCCTCGCCCAGGCTGCGCGGCAGCGCGTAGTCGCCGAGATAGGCGTCGGCCGTGCACTCGGCACTCGGCTCGATGCGCTGCTGGATGCCGAGCCAGCCGCAGGCGAGCGTGGCGGCCATGGCCACGTACGGGTTGGCGTCGGCGCCGATGACGCGGTTCTCGACCCGGCGCGCCGCGGCCGAGGCGACAGGCGCGCGGATGCCGACGGTGCGGTTGTCGCTGCCCCACTGGATGTTGATCGGCGCCGCCGTGTGACGGGCGAGGCGCCGGTAGCTGTTGACGAATGGCGCGAACAGCGCCGTGGCCGCCGGCAGGTAGCGCTGCAGGCCGCCGATGTACCAGTGGAACTCGCGGCTCGGGCTGCCGTCCTCGTCGCTGAAGAGGTTGCGGCCGGTGGCGCGGTCGACGAGGCTCTGGTGCACGTGCATCGCACTGCCCGGCTCGCCGGCGATCGGCTTGGCCATGAAGGTGGCGAACATGCCGTGCCGAAGGGCGGCCTCGCGGACGGTGCGCTTGAAGAAGAACACCTCGTCGGCGAGCGCGAGCGGATCGCCGTGGAAGAAGTTGATCTCCATCTGCCCCGCGCCGGTCTCGTGGATCAGGGTGTCGACGGTGAGCTCCATCTGCTCGCAGTACGCGTAGACGTCCTCGAACAGCGGATCGAACTCGTTCACCGCATCGATCGAGTACGACTGGCGGGAGGTCTCGGGCCGGCCGCTCCGCCCGACCGGCGCCTTGAGCGGCATGTCGGGATCGCTGTTGCGGGCGACCAGGTAGAACTCGACCTCGGGCGCCACGACCGGCGTCCACCCGGCATCGTCGAAGAGGCGGCGGACGCGGCGAAGCACCGAGCGCGGCGCGAACGGCACGAGCCGGCCCTCGCGGTCGTAGCAGTCGTGGATCACCTGCGCCGTCGGGTCGGTCGCCCACGGCACGATGCGGACCGTCGCCGGGTCGGGGCGCAGGTGCATGTCGGGATCGGTGGCGTGGATGATGTCGAAGTACGGTCCCTGCGTCGGGATCTCGCCGGTGACGCTCATCGCCAGCGTGCCCTCGGGCAGACGCATGCCGCGCTCCTCGGTGAAGCGCTCGCGCGGCAGGATCTTGCCGCGCGCCACGCCGGTGAGATCGGGCACCAGGCACTCGACCTCGGTCACCCGCCGCTCGTCGAGCCAGCGCTCGAGCTCGGCGAAGGAGGCGCCGTCCTCAGGTCGAGCCATGCGCTCGCTCCTCCTCGATCGCCACCGGCGCGTCGTCGCCTTCGGCTGCGTCGGATGCCTCGCGGACGGCGGCGCCGGCGCGGGCCTCGGCGCGGTAGCGCCGAGCCGCATCGCCGAAGGCGCGCAGCAGGCTCATCGACACCGGGTTGCGCTCGGCATGCCATTCCGGATGCCACTGCACGGCCAGCGCGAAGCCGGACGACTTCGCCGAGAACGCCTCGATCAGCCCGTCGGGCGCACGCGCCTCCACCCGCAGGCCGGGCGCGAGGCGCTTGATGCCCTGGCCGTGCAGCGAGTTGACGGCGATCGATCGCTTGCCGAGCAGGCCGGCGAGAACGCCGCCGGGCTCGATGGACACATCGTGGGCGACGGCGTACTGGACGTCGATCGGGTCGTCGTCGCGGTCGCGGTGGTCGCGCAGCCCGTCGACCCGGTGCACGGCCTGGTGCAGGGTGCCGCCGAGCGCGACGTTGGCCTCCTGGAAGCCGCGGCAGATGGCGAACAGCGGCATGCCGCGACCGAGCGCCTTGGGCACGATGGGCAGCGTCCACGCGTCGCGGTCGCGGTCGAGCGGCAGGGACTCGTCGAGCACGTCCTCGGCGTAGTGGCTCGGATGGACGTTCGACGGCGAGCCGGTGAGCAGCACACCGTCGGCGATGCCGAGCAGCTCGTCGAGCTCGCCCGGATCGGCGCCCGGCACGACCAGCGGCTGACAGCCGGCCAGCCAGACCGCGTCGATGTACTTCTTGGCGACGACGTGGAAGAGTTGTTGGCCAAGCACGCGATTGCAGGCCGGGACCAGGACGATCGGTTTGCCGGCCGCACCCGTGCGGGTTGCAGGCGGTGTCATGGCCCCGCGCAGCATTCCTCATGCCCACCCGCGCCGCACCCGGGCTGGCGGTGGCGCGCCCGCTGGTGCCGGCGCTGCGGCCAGCCGCGGCTCAGGCCGACCCGGTCACCCGGTCGAAGTGCTCGACGTGCGGCGGGCTGGCGAAGAAGGGGCCGACGATCGCCCGCCATTCCGCGAACAGCGGGCCCTGGCGGAAGTCGACCGTGTGGTTCTCGAGCGTGTCCCACCAGATCAGCAGCACGTAGCGCTCGGCCGACTCGATGCCCTTGTGCACCTGGTGCGCGCGATAGCCCTTGCAGCGCGTGACGACGCTGGCGATGCCGCGCTCGATGGCGGCCTCGAAGTCGGCGTTGCGTCCGGGCGCGATGCGGATGTCGGCGATCTCGAGAATCATCGTGTCTGCCTCCTGCGGTCACTGTACGCCGAGATAGCGGTCGAGGGCGGCCCCGTCGGCGGCGATGTCGGGCGAGGGGCCCTCGCGGACGATGCGGCCCTTCTCGAGGATCACGGCGCGGTCGGTGTGGCCGAGCACCGCGCGCGCGTTGCGGTCGACGATGAGGGTGGCGATGCCGGTGGCGCGGATGGCGCTGACGGTGCGCCAGATCTCGGCGACGATGAGCGGCGCCAGCCCTTCGGTGGCCTCGTCGAGCACGAGCAGCCGCGGGTTGGTGAGCAGCGCCCGGCCGATCGCGAGCATCTGCTGCTCGCCGCCCGAAAGCTGCTGGCCGCCGTGGCCGAGCCGCTCGGCGAGGCGCGGGAAGGTGGCGAGGACGCGCTCCAGCGTCCAGTCGGTGCGGCCGTCCGGGCCCGGCCGCGCGGTCATCACCAGGTTCTCGCGCACCGACAGGTTCGGGAAGATGCCGCGGCCTTCGGGCACGTAGCCGATGCCGAGGCGCGCCATGCGCTCGGGCGCGGCGCCGGTGACGTCGCGTCCCTGCCAGGCGATGCTGCCGCCGGCCGCCGGCACGAAGCCCATGAAGGTGCGGATGAGCGTCGTCTTGCCCATGCCGTTGCGGCCGAGCAGCCCGACCGAGACGCCGGCCGCGACGTCCAGCGACACGCCTCTCAGCACGTGACTGTCGCCGTAGCGCGCGTGCAGGTCGACCATCGCGAGCAGCGCTGTCATGCCGGTGGCGCCGCAGGCCGGGAAGCCGCGGCCGGCACGGCGCCGCTCGAGGCGATCGCGGCAGGCGTCGGATCGCCATCGTGCCCGTCGCCGAGATAGGCGAGCTGCACCGCCGGGTCGTTGCGGATGCGCTCGGGCCGGTCGCTGGCGATGACCTGGCCGTTGACCATCACCGTGATCCGGTCGGCGACCCGGAACACCGCGTCCATGTCGTGCTCGACGAGCAGGATCGCGTGGCTCGCCTTGAGCGTGCCGAGCAGCTCGAGCATGCGGCCGGTCTCCTCCGCGCCCATGCCGGCGAGCGGCTCGTCGAGGAGCAGGGCGCGCGGCTGCGTCGCCAGGCACATGGCGATCTCCAGCTGGCGCTTGGCGCCGTGGCTGAGCGTGCCGGCGGTGCGGCCGGCTTCGCCGCCCAGGCCGGCAGCGTCGAGGGCGCGCGCCGCCTCGGCGATGCCGGCGCTGTCCCTGGCCGCGGGCTCCCAGATGGACCACGGCCTCGGCGCGCGCGACTGCGCCGCCAGGCGGCAGTTCTCGAGGGCGCTGAACTCCGGAAAGATCGTCGTCCGCTGGTAGCTGCGGCCGAGGCCGGCGCGAGCCCGGCGCGGCTGCGGCCAGTGCGTCACGTCGTGGCCGGCGAAGCGGACGCTGCCGGCGCTCGGCCGCATCTCGCCCGAGAGCATGTTGATGAGCGTCGACTTGCCGGCGCCGTTGGTGCCGATGACGGCGTGGATCTCACCGACGTGCAGGTCGAGCGATACGCCGTCGACGGCGGCCAGGCCGCCGAAGCGCTTGCTCAGCCCGCTCGCCTGCAGCAGCGCCTCAGCCACCGCGCACCCCGCGCAGGCGCTCGCCGAGGCCGATCAGGCCGCGCGGCAAGGCGGCGACGAAGGCGATGATGGTGAGGCCGAGGGTGAGCTGCCAGTGCGCGGCGAGCGGGCCGACGATGCCTTCCGACTGGAACACCTCGCGCAGCAGCGTGAACGCGACGGCGCCAATGACGGCGCCGCGCAGGCTGCCGATGCCGCCGAGGATCAGCATCAGCAGCACCGCGCCCGACTCGTGCCACGACAGCAGCTCGGGGTTGACGGCACCGTCCTTCACGGCGAGCAGGAAGCCGGCCAGGCCGGCCAGCGCGCCGGCGACGATGAAGGCCGCCAGCTTGTACGGCGTCGTCGAGAAGCCGGCCGCGCGCATGCGCTGCTCGTTGACGCGGATGCCGGCGAGCGCATGGCCGAAACGCGAGCGCAGCAGCAGGGCGATGAAGGCATAGGTGCCGGCGAGGGCGGCGAGCACCGCGTAGTAGAGCTGGCGGCGCTCGCCGAGATCGAGCACGGTGACGCCGCCCACCGCGAGCACCGGCTTGACGTACAGGAAGATGCCGTCGCTGCCGCCCGCCGCCTTGGTGTCGTGGACGACGAAGTAGGCGAGCTGCGCGAAGGCCAGCGTGACCATGATGAAGTAGACGCCGCGCGTGCGCAGGCTGAGCGCGCCGGTGATCGCCGCGTAGAGCGCCGCCCCACCGACCGCGAGCGCGAGCAGCACCGGCAGGGGCGCCCCGCTGTCCCCCGAGCCGAGCACCGTCGCGTAGGCGCCGATGCCGAGGAAGGCGGCGTGGCCGAGGCTGACCAGGCCGGTGGCGCCGACGAGCAGCTCCAGGCTCAGCGCGAAGATGGCGAAGATCGCGATGCGGACGATCAGGTCCTGCGTGTAGGGCGAGACGAAGAACGGCAGGACCGCGACGGCGGCGAGGGCGAGCACCGGGACCAGCCAGCCGCCCGGCTCGCGCCGGCCGATGTCGGGCAGGCGGGCGATGTCAGGCGGGTCGCTCGCCTGGCCGGGCGCCCCGGTCGCGACGACGTCAGACGGCACGCTTCATCAGCCCCTCGGGCCGCCAGATGAGGACGATCGCCATCAGCAGGTAGACGCCGACGCCGCTCCATTCGGCGAAGAAGACCTTGCCGAAGGTGTCGACGAAGCCGACCAGCAGCGAGGCGATGAGGGCGCCGGTGATCGAGCCGATGCCGCCGATCACGACGACGACGAAGCAGATGATGAGGATGCTGCCGCCCATGCCGGGGTACACCGAGGACAGGGGCGCCGCGATCATGCCGGCCAGCGCCGCCAGCGCGACGCCGCCGGCGAAGACGACGCGGTAGAGCCGCCGGATGTCGACGCCGAGGCCGCGCACCATGTCGCGGTTGCTGGCGCCGGCGCGGATCATCATGCCGAGCCGGGTGCGGTTGACGACGACGTAGAGCGCGATCGCGACCACCAGGCAGGCGACCGATGCGAAGACCCGGTACCACGGGTACTCCATCAGGCCGCCGAGGTGAAAGCCGCCGGTGAGCCAGGGCGGGATCGGCACGCCGTGCACGTCGTTGCCGACGAGAAGGCTGCGCAGCTCCTCGAAGACCAGGATCAGCGCGTAGGTCATCAGCACCTGCTGCAGGTGGTCGCGCTGGTAGAGGAAGCTGAAGAAGGCCCACTCCAGCAGGTAGCCGAACACCGCCGAGAGCACGACGCCGGCGAGCAGGCGCAGCACGAAGGCGTCGCCGAACACCGGCGACAGCGCGAACGCGAGGTACGCGCCCAGCATGTAGAAGCTGCCGTGGGCGAGGTTGATCACGCCCATGATCCCGAAGATCAGCGTCAGGCCGCTGGCGACGAGGAAGAGGAGCAGGCCGTACTGGACGGCGTTCAGGCACTGGACGAGAAAGGTGGCGATGTCCATCGCCACCTCATCTTCGCTTCATCAGAGCCGGCAGCCTCGCGCCGGGTCCGACAGGGCCTTGACGGCCACGGAGCGGAACTCGTTGTTGTTGCCCTTGACCTCGCGCAGGAAGATGTCCTGCACCGGGTTGCCGGCCGGCGAGATCGTGAACTTGCCGCGCGGGCTGTCGACGGTGACCTTGCGCATCGCGGCGCTGAGCTGGTCGCGCTTGGAGAGGTCGCCGTTGACCGCCTTCAGCCCGGCCGCGAGCACCTGCGCCGCGTCGTAGCCCTGCACTGCATAGACGTCCGGCTGCGCCTTGTAGGCGAGGGCGTAGTTCTTGCGGAAGGTGTTGTTGCGCGGCGTGTCCAGGTTGTCGGCGTAGTGCAGCGTCGTCAGCATGCCCTGCGCGGCGGCGCCCTGCGCCTCGAGCGTGCCGTCGGTGAGGAAGCCCGGGCCGTAGAGCGGGATGGTCTTGTTCAGGCCGGCCGCGGCGTAGTCCTTGACGAACTTGACGGCGCCTCCGCCGGCGAAGAACGAGTACACCGCATCGGGCTTCTGCGCCGCGATCTCGGTGAGCAAGGCCTGGAACTCGACGTTCGGGAACGGCAGGTTGAGCTCCTTGATGACCTTGCCGCCGCTCTTCTCGAGGCCCTCGGCGAAGCCCTTCACCGACTCGGCGCCGGCAGCGTAGTTCCAGGTCAGCGTCATCGCCCGCTTGACGCCGCGCTGCCCGGCGACGACGCCCATCGCGTAGCCCGGCTGCCAGTTGGAGAACGAGGTGCGGATGATGTTCGGCCCGCACATCGGCCCGGTGATCGCGTCGGCGCCGGCGTTGGGGATGATGAGCAGCGTGTTGTTGTCCTTCGCCGCCTTGGCCATCGCCAGCGCGACGCCGGAGTGCACGGTGCCGACGAGGACGTCGACGTTGTCGCGCTTGATCAGCTTGTTGACGTTGTCCGTCGCCTTCGAGGGATCGGACTCGTCGTCGACCTTGAAGTACTGCACCTCGCGGCCGCCGAGCTTGCCGCCCTGCTCCTGCACGTGCAGCCTGAAGCCGTTCTCGATGGCATTGCCGAGGGCGGCGAAGGTGCCGCTGTAGGGGAGCATGAGGCCGATCTTGATCGGACCCGTCGCCGATTGCGCGAAGGCGGGGGCGGCGGCCAGGAGCGAAGCGACGCCAATGGCGCCGCAGGCGAGTCGAAGGGTGTGCATGGAACGGGCTCCGCTGAGGATGAAGGTGATCGGGACGTGCTGCGCCGACGACGGCTGAACGTCGTTGCTGAGGAGGCGAAGGGTCCCTTCCGCGCCGTGGCCGCGCAAGCGGGTTTTCGTGAATGGGGGCTCCCGCCGGCCCGCGCGCAGTCTGCCGGGCTCGTAAATCCCGAGCGGGACCGGCGTGTTTTCGACAGTGCTGCGGAGCTTCCGATAGACCGGGCCGGCATGCACGACTACCTTCGCCTTCAAGCGGGCTGGTGGCGGACCCGCAAAGCACACGACGGAGACCCTCCATGACTCTCGACGATTCCAGGCAGGACGGTGCGCGTGCGCGCCTCGGCATGCTCTTCTCCATCGTGGCGGCTTCGATGCTGCCGGTGGCCTGTGGCGGTGGCGGCGATGACGACGACGCGGCAGCCGCGCCGGCGCCGGCCGCCGCAGCGGTTGCGCTCGCCTGCGACGAGACCATGAAGACGGCCTTCCGACCGGACGCGAACACCACCGTCGTCCTCGTCAAGTCGTTCAAGCAGGGTGACCCCTTGACCTTGGGCACCGCGACGACGCCGGTGGCCGCCAAGGACCTCTGTCTCGTCAAGCTGAACGTCGGGCCCGGCAACCCCGGCCCGGCCAGCGCGCCATCCACCTCGCCGGGCATCGGCATGGAGATCTGGCTGCCCACGCCGGCGAACTGGAACGAGCGCATCCACAACATGGGCGGCGGCGGCTGGGCCGGTGGCAACCACGGCTCGACGACCGCGATCGCCAGCACCGGCAACGCCGCGCTCGCCGCGTCCGAGAACTCCGTCGTCGGCTCCACCGACACCGGCCACAGCAGCTCCGGCGGCTCGTTCGCGATGAAGCCGGACGGCACCATCAACACGGCGCTGTGGCAGGACTTCTCCGAACGCTCGCTGCACGAGCTCGCCGTCAAGACGAAAGCGCTGACCGCCGCCTTCTACCTCAAGCCGCAGAAGTTCGCGTACTGGGAAGGCTGCTCGACCGGCGGCCGCCAGGGCTACAAGCTCATCCAGAACCATCCGACCGACTACAACGGCTACGTCGTCGGTGCGCCGGCCTTCAACTGGACCAAGTTCATCACCGCCGAGCTCTACCCGCAGATCGTCTACCAGCGCGATCTCGGCGGCGTGCCGCTCACCACGGCGCAGTACCAGCAGGTGAGCGCCAAGGCGGTGAGCGCGTGCGACGTCGTCGGCGGCCAGCACCTCGGCTTCATCCTCGACCCGCAGCAGTGCACCTACGACCCCGCGAAGGACGCGGCGGCACTGTGCACCGGAAGCGTGGGCACGAACGGCGTGGCCGGAACGAACGCCACCCCCGCCTGCGTCACGACGGCGCAGGCGACGGCGATGAACAAGATCTGGTTCGGGCAGACGCCGGACGGCTCGGTGCCCGATCCGGCGGCCAACAACGGCTTCAACGCCAACCTGACCAACGACCAGCTCTGGTACGGCCTGACGCGCGGCTCGAACAGCGGTCTGGCAGGCAACAGCCCGTTCGCGATCGCATCGGACATGGTCGCCCTCGAGTTGCAGGACCCGACGATCGCGACGCCGGCGTTCACGAACGCGGTGTCGAACGGGCAGAACGGCTGGCGCAATCTCAGCTACGGCCAGCTCGCCAACGCCTTCGCCCAGGGCGTCGCGCTGCAGCCGTTCTTCGGCCACATCAACACGGACAACGCCGACCTGAGCGCGGCCAAGGCGGCCGGCGTGAAGATCATCCAGTACCACGGTGTCGCCGACACGCTGATCCCCACGGCGAACTCGATCCACTACTACACGCGGGTCGCCAACCTCGACGGCGGCTACGCGAGCACGCAGGCGTACGACCGCCTGTTCCTCGTCGGCGGCATGGGCCACTGCAGCGGGGTCGGCACCGCCCAGGGCACGGCGGGCGTGAGCCCGGCGGCGAACACCAACAGCGTGCCGTTGCCGGCGGCAGGGCAATGGTTCTCGGCCCTGACGAACTGGGTCGAGAACGGCACCGCGCCGGCCAACCTGACGCTGCAGTCGGCCGATGCGAGCGCGAGTCAGCTGCTCTGCCCGTACCCGCAGAAGCCGACCTACAGCGGCACCGGCTCGATCACGGCGGCGGCCAGCTACGCCTGCAGGTAGAGCGCCGGCGCGTCGCTGCGGACGCGCGCCCGCGAGGGCGTGCGTCCCGTGCGACGCCGGAAGGCCTCGGTGAAGTGCGACTGGCTGGCGAAGCCGACCGACAGAGCGATCTCGCTGAGCGGCAAGTCGCCGCCGAGAAGAAGCTCGGCGCGCTTCACGCGCCGCGACAGCACGAAGCTGTGCGGCGTCTCGCCCGTCGAGCCCTTGAACAACCTGGCGAACGTCGAGGCACTCATCGACAGCTGCCTCGACATCGATGCCAGGCTGAGGTTGGCGCCGAGGTTGGCATCGATGAAGGCGATCACCTCCTGCAGCTGCCGCGGCGAGAGCTTGCGAACCGTGGGTGCGCCGAGTCGGTTCGAGGCGTAGCCCTCGCGCATCCGCGCCAGCAGGGACAGCGACAAGCCCTCTGCGAACAACGGCCCCGAGGCGCAGCCGGAGGCGACTTCCGTGCGCATGCAGGTGAGGAGGGCTTCCAGCACCGGGTCGCGGACCGCAAGCCGGGTCGGCAGCTCGAGCTTGCCGCCCTCGTCGTTCAGTGAGGCGTGGATGCGTTGCGGGTCGAGCTCGACCGCGAGCACCTCGCCGGGCGTGCAGTCCCACCAGCCGTGGTCCATGTGGAAGCCGGCCGAGAAGACGTCGACCTGTCCAGGTGCCAGCACGAGATCGAACACCGACCGACCCGATCGGATGCGCGAACGGCCGTGCGCGCGAAGTCGGACGAGCAGCAGCGGGTGCGGGTTGTAGCGGTGCGCAACCTCGGCCTTGCGCATGTGCGGATGCACCTCGAACGGCAGGCCGCGCCAGGCATTGACGGGCAGCGGCGCGAGCGGCTTGCCGTCGAGCCCGATGAGGCGGTCTTCCTCGAGCAGGGGGATGTGCGACGGCATGGCTAGGCGTGGGCGGCGATGAAGGCGCCGGCGTCGCCAATCAGGCGCTCGGGCTGGTCACGGTGCGGGGAGTGGCCGCAGTCGGCGATCTCGAGCAGCGTCGCTCCGGGCACATGACGGGCCAGTGCCCGGATCTGCTCGAGCGTGCCGTACTCGTCGTCGACGCCCTGGGCGGCGAGCACCGGGCAGGTGATGGAGCGCATCTCTTCCTCGATGTTCCAGTCGCGGAACGCCGGCGAAAGCCAGGCGTCGTTCCAGCCCGGGAAGGCGGAATCGGGATCGTCGTGATAGCGGCCGAGGCGATCGCGCAGATCGGTCGTCTCGTAGGCGAGCTTCGCCTTCTCGATGCTGGCGATCGACACCGGCTCGACGAAGAGATGCGGCGCCACGGCGACGACGCCGGCGACGTCGAAGCGCGAGGCGTGCAGGAGGGCGATCGAGCCGCCGTCGCTGTGGCCGAAGAGCCATGGGCGGCCGATGCCGGCCTTGTCGAAGAGGGCCGGCAGGACCTCGAACGCCTGCCGGTGCATGAAGTCCGGAGCCCACTTCTCGTCGGGCGGCCGAGGCGTGGAGCGGCCGTAGCCGTAGCGAGAAAAGACGAAGCCGGAGAGCCCGTTCGCATTGCAGAACGCGGCCGGGAAGCCGCGCCACATGGCGACGGAGCCGAGGCCTTCGTGCAGGAACGCCACGACGGGTCGGCCGCCTCCCGGCGCCTTGCCGACACGTTCGACCTCCAGCCGCAGCGGCGCGCCGCGCCACTCGATGCCGATGAAGTCGATCACGTCAGGCCGTACCGACGCCGCGTTCGCGCTGGCGCAGCCGGAAGCGCTGGATCTTGCCGGTGGCCGTCTTCGGCAGCTCGTCGACGAACTCGATGAAGCGCGGGTACTTGTACGAGGCCAGGCGCTCCTTGACGAAGGCCTTCAGGTCGGCGTCGCTCACGGCCTGGCCCGGCTTGACGACCACGAAGGCCTTGGTCTTGGTCAGGCCGTCGGCGTCCTCGACGCCGATGACGGCGCTCTCGAGGACCGCCGGGTGCTGCATCAGCGTGCCCTCGACCTCAAAGGGCGAGACGTAGATGCCGCTCACCTTCAGCATGTCGTCGCTGCGGCCGGCGTAGGTGTAGTAGCCGTCGGCGTCACGCGTGTACTTGTCCCCGCTCCTGGTCCAGCTGCCCTGGAACGTCTGCCGCGACCGGGCCCGGTCGCACCAGTACATGAGGGCCGCGCTCGGGCCCTCGATCCAGAGGTCGCCGACCTCGCCGTCGGCGACGGCGCGGCCGTCGTCGCCGCGCAGCTCGATGGTGTAGCCGTCGACCGGCTTGCCCGTGGTCCCGTAGCGGACGTCGCCGGGCCGGTTCGACAGGAACACATGCAGCATCTCGGTCGAGCCGATGCCGTCGATGATCTGGCAGCCGTAGTGGCGCTCGAAGCGCTGGCCGATCTCGGCCGGCAGGGCTTCGCCCGCCGACGAGCACATGCGCAGCGCCACCTGCTCGCGTGCCGGCAGCCTGGGCGAGGCGAGCATGCCGGCGAAGCCGGTCGGCGCGCCGAAGAACACCGTCGGGCGCAAGCCCGCGGCCGCGCCGGTGCCGCCGGGTGCGCCTTCGGTCCAGCGCTTGAAGACGGCATCGGGCGTCGGCCGCTCGGCCATCAGCACGACGGTCGCGCCGACCGCGAGCGGAAAGCTCAGCGCGTTGCCGAGGCCGTAGGCGAAGTAGAGCTTGGCGGCGGAGAAGCAGACGTCGCTCTCGCGCAGGCCGAGCACCGCCTTGCCGTACAGCTCCACGGTCCACCAGGCGTTCGCGTGCGTGTGCACGGTGCCCTTGGGCTGGCCCGTCGATCCCGAGGAGTAGAGCCAGAAGGCGATGTCGTCGCCGCGCGTCGGCGCCGGGTCGCGCAGCGGCGCCGCCGCGGCGAGGATTGTCTCGAAGTCGTGCCGACGCGGGCCGCCGCTCGCGCCATCGGCATCGGTACTGACGGAGCCGCCCGCGGGCCGGGCGACGACGAGCTCGCGCACCTCGTGACCCGGCTGGCTCATCGCCTGAGCGAGCATGGGCTCGAGCGACCCCGACACCAGCACCGCCTGGGCGCGGCTGTGCCGCAGCATGTAGGCGTAGTCGTCGACGGTGAGCAGGGTGTTGACGGCGACCGGCACGACCCCCGCCCACAGGCAGCCGAGGAAGGCGACCGGCCACTCGTTGCCGTCGAGCATGACGAGCAGCACGCGTTCCTCGCGCCTGAGTCCCAGCCCGAGCAGGGCGGCGGCGAAGCGCCGCGACCGCTCGGCGAGCTCGCCGTAGGTCAGGGTCCCGTGGTCGTCGACGTAGGCCGCCTTGGCGGGCCGGCCGGCGTTGGCAGCGAACAGGTGCTCGGCGAAGTTCAGGGTGGCGGGGGCGTCATGCATCGGAGAGCTTCCTTGGCCGAACAAAACGCAATATAGTGCATCATGGCCGCCACGGACAAGGTACCCGACAAGGACCCCTTCCTTCTCGCCCTCGGCGAACGCGTTCGCCTGCTGCGCTCGCGCCGCGGCATGACGCGGCGCTCGGTGGCGCTGGCGTCCGGCGTCTCCGAGCGCCACCTCGCGAACCTCGAATACGGCATCGGCAACGCCTCGATCCTGGTCCTGCGCCAGGTCGCCGGCGCGCTGGCCTGCTCGCTGGCCGAGCTGGTCGGCGACGAGACCACGAGCTCGCCCGACTGGCTGCTGCTGCGCGAGCAGCTGCACGGCCGCAGCGAGGCCGACCTGCGCCGCGCCCGCGTCGCCCTGGGCCGCCTCTTCGGCGCCGGCGAGGTCGATGCCGCGCGCAGCCGCCGGCTCGCCCTCGTCGGCCTGCGCGGCGCGGGCAAATCGACGCTCGGCCAGCTGCTCGCCGATGCCCTCGACATGCCGTTCGTCGAGCTGAGCCGGGAAGTCGAGCGGATCGCCGGCTGCAGCGTGCGCGAGATCCACGACCTGTACGGCACCGCCGCCTACCGCCGCTACGAGCGGCGGGCGCTCGACGAGACCCTGGCGCTGCACGGCGAGGCGGTGATCGCGACGCCGGGCGGCATCGTCGCCGAGCCGGCCACCTTCAACGTCCTGCTCGCTCACTGCACCACGATCTGGATCACGGCGTCGCCGGAGGAGCACATGGCGCGTGTCGCGGCCCAGGGCGACACCCGGCCGATGGCGGCAAGCCGGGAAGCCATGGAGGACCTGCGCCGGATCCTGAGCGGCCGCGCCGCCTTCTACGCCAAGGCCGACGCGGTGCTCGACACCAGCGGGCGGACCGAGGCCGAGAGCCTGACCGGCCTGATCGCGCTGGCGGGCGATCTGATGGACGGCCGTCGGACCCCTGCGCAAGCCCCTGGCCAGATGAAGCCGATTGCATGAGCTGCTTGATGTCGTCTCGATTGATGCACTATGATGCATGACTGCCTGCAGGAGACCCGCATGGACGATTCGCTGACCCCACCTCCCGTCGACTACCGCGTCGAGCCGTCCGGATACCGCCACTGGAAGCTCGGGGTCGAGGGCGCTCTCGCGACCCTGCACCTCGACATCGCCGAGGACGCCGGCATCCGCCCCGGCTACAAGCTGAAGCTCAACAGCTACGACCTCGGCGTCGACATCGAGCTGGCCGATGCCCTGAACCGCATCCGCTTCGAGCACCCGCAGGTGCGCTCGGTGATCGTCACGAGCGACAAGGACCGCGTCTTCTGCTCCGGCGCCAACATCTTCATGCTCGGCGTCTCGAGCCACGCCTGGAAGGTGAACTTCTGCAAGTTCACCAACGAGACGCGCAACGGCATCGAGGACACGTCCGCGCACTCCGGCATCAAGTTCGTGGCCGCCGTGAACGGCGCCTGCGCCGGCGGCGGCTACGAGCTGGCGCTCGCCTGCGACGAGATCATCCTCGTCGACGACCGCTCCTCGTCGGTGTCGCTGCCCGAGGTGCCGCTGCTCGGCGTCCTGCCCGGCACCGGCGGGCTGACGCGCGTCACCGACAAGCGCAGGGTCCGGCACGACCTGGCCGACATCTTCTGCACCAGCGTCGAGGGCGTGCGCGGCCAGCGCGCCGTCGACTGGCGCCTCGTCGATGCGGTCGCCAAGCCGGCCCAGTTCTCGCAGGCGGTGCACGAGCGCGCCGCGAGGCTCGCCGACGGCAGCCCGCGGCCGGCCGAGGCCACGGGCGTCAAGCTGACCCGGATCGAGCGCACCGACTCGGCCGACGCCATCGCCTACGAGCACGTCCGCGTCGACATGGATCGGGCGCGGCGAACGGCGACGATCACCGTGCGGGCGCCCGCCGGCCCGCAGCCGGGCGACGTCGCCGCCATCGAGGCCGCCGGCGCCGCTTGGTGGCCGCTCGCCATGGCACGCCAGCTCGACGACGCCATCCTCACGCTGCGCACCAACGAGCTCGAGCTCGGCACCTGGATCCTGAAGACCGAGGGCGACGGCGCGGCCGTGCTCGCCACCGGCGCCACGCTGCTGGCCCACGCCGAGCACTGGCTGGTGCGCGAGACCATCGGCCTGCTGCGCCGCACCTTCGCTCGCCTCGACGTCTCGTCGCGGACGCTGTTCGCGCTGGTTGAGCCCGGCTCGTGCTTCGCCGGCCTGCTCGCCGAGCTCGCCTTCGCCGCCGACCGCACCTACATGCTGGCCCTGCCCGACGAGCCCGAGCGCGCACCGAAGCTGCAGCTCGACGGCTTCAACTTCGGTCCGCTGCCGCTCGTCGACGGGCAGTCGCGCCTCGAGCGCCGCTTCTACGGCGAGGCCGGCCCGCTCGGCGATGCGCGCGCCACGGCCGCCGACGCCGCCAAGGGGATCGCCGGCACCGCCCTCGATGCCGACACCGCGCTCGGCCTCGGCCTCGTCACGGCCGCGCCCGACGACATCGACTGGGACGACGAGGTCCGCATCGCCATCGAGGAGCGCGCGGCGATGTCGCCGGACGCGCTCACCGGCCTCGAGGCCAACCTTCGCTTCGCCGGCAGGGAGAACATGGCGACGCGCATCTTCGGCCGGCTCACCGCCTGGCAGAACTGGATCTTCCAGCGCCCCAACGCCGTCGGCGACAAGGGCGCGCTGAAGGTCTACGGCACCGGCGAGAAGGCCGGCTTCGACTTCCGGCGCGTCTGAGCACCCGGACGCCTCCGCTCCTCATCGAGACACGACCATGGCCATCGACTACACGCAGAAGATCCCGAACAACGTCAACCTCGCCGACGACCGCACGCTGCAGCGCGCCCTCGAGCAGTGGCAGCCGAACTTCATCCAGTGGTGGGACGACGTCGGGCCCGAGGGCTCGACCAACCACGAGGTCTACCTGCGGACCGCGACGAGCGTCGACCCGCAGGGCTGGGCCCATTTCGACTACGTGAAGATGCGCGACTACCGCTGGGGCATCTTCCTCAACCCGGGCGACGAGAACCGGCAGATCCACTTCGGCGACCACAAGGGCGAGAA
>JAESGR010000193.1_pt1 | contig 84697 bp, 78 predicted proteins | sample 9269771 | NCBI WGS metagenome assembly JAESGR01 (sample SAMN15739572, study PRJNA653492) | algae metagenome | isolation source: Chroococcus sp. CMT-3BRIN-NPC107 and co-occurring heterotrophs from well... | place: USA: Clark Mountains Wilderness, California | collected 2010-04-18 | reverse complement strand
ACGGCACGAGCACCAGCAACAAGATGGTGTGGCATCACACCGTCGCTCCGGGCGACGTGGTCGTGGTCGACCGCAACTGCCACAAGTCGATCCTGCACGCGATCATCATGACCGGCTCGGTGCCGGTCTTCCTGCGTCCGACACGCAACCACTACGGGATCATCGGCCCCATCCCGCAGAGCGAGTTCACCCCGGAATCGATCCGCGACCAGATCGCCGCGCACCCGCTGCTGCAGGACGTCGACACCACGAAGCTCAAGCCGCGCATCCTGACCCTGACGCAGAGCACCTATGACGGCGTGCTCTACAACACCGAGACGATCAAGCACGCGCTCGACGGCACGATCGGAACGCTCCACTTCGACGAGGCCTGGCTGCCGCACGCCGCCTTCCACAAGTTCTACGGCGTGTTCCACTCGATGGGCAAGAACCGGCCGCGCCCGAAGGACCAGATCGTCTTCGCGACGCAGTCGACGCACAAGCTGCTCGCCGGCATCAGCCAGGCGTCGCAGGTGCTCGTGCAGGATTCGCAGACCAGGAAGCTCGACCCGCACCTCTTCAACGAGGCCTACCTGATGCACAGCTCGACAAGCCCGCAGTACGCGATCATCGCGTCGTGCGACGTCTCGGCGGCGATGATGGAAGCGCCCGGCGGGCGCGCTCTCGTCGAGGAGAGCATCGCCGAGTCGCTCGACTTCCGGCGCGCCATGCGCAAGGTTGATGGCGACTTCGGCAAGGACTGGTGGTTCAAGGTCTGGGGTCCCGAGAAGCTCGCGGCCGAGGGCATCGGCAGCAGCGCCGACTGGATGCTGAAGGCCAACGCCAAGTGGCACGGCTTCGGCAACCTCGCCGAGGGCTTCAACCTGCTCGACCCGATCAAGTGCACGCTGATCACGCCGGGTCTCGACATGTCGGGCAAGTTCGCGAAGACCGGCATCCCGGCTGCCGTGGTCACCAAGTTCCTCGTCGATCACGGCGTGGTGGTCGAGAAGACCGGCCTCTATTCGTTCTTCATCATGTTCACCATCGGCATCACCAAGGGCCGCTGGAACACCCTGGTGACGGCGCTGCAGCAGTTCAAGGACGACTTCGACCGCAACCAGCCGTGCTGGAAGGTGATGCCCGAGTTCACCGCCGCCAACCCCAAGTACGAGCGGATCGGACTGCGCGACCTCTCGCAGAGCATCCACGACTTCTACGCCAAGGACGACATCGCCCGGCTGGTCACCGACATGTACGTCTCGGACATCCAGCCGGCGATGAAGCCGAGCGATGCCTTCGCCTGCATCGCCCACGGGCAGACCGAGCGGGTCGAGATCGACGAGCTGGAGGGCCGCATCTCGACCACCCTGCTCACCCCGTACCCGCCCGGCATCCCGCTGCTGATTCCGGGCGAGCGCTTCAACAAGAAGATCGTCGATTACCTGCGCTTCACCCGCGAGTTCAACCGCACCTTCCCCGGCTTCGACACCGACGTGCACGGCCTGATGTCGATGAAGGAGCTGCAGGGCGTCGGCACCGAGAACGGCCGCTACTTCGTCGACTGCGTGAAGTAGCCCTGAGGGCTACTTCACGCTCTGCGTGACAGGGCTGCTCCCTCCCCGACCCCTCCCTCCGCGAGAGAGGGGCGCGCGCCGTGGCGCGCACAACATGCCAGCGGCCGTCAGGCGGCGCCGGGCATGGCGTGGGAGAAGCCGGCGTCCACGTAGACGATTTCCGAGGTCACGCCTGCGGCCAGATCCGACAGCAGGAAGGCGGCGGTGTTGCCGACGTCGTCGATGGTCACGTTGCGGCGCAGCGGAGCGTTCTGGGCCACGACGTCCAGGATCTTTCCGAAACCCTTGATGCCGGACGCCGCCAGCGTCTTGATCGGACCGGCCGAAATGCCGTTGACCCGCACGCCCCGGGGGCCAAGGCTGGTCGCCAGGTAGCGGACGCTCGCCTCCAGCGACGCCTTCGCCAGACCCATGGTGTTGTAGTTGGGAACGCTGCGGAGCGCCCCCAGATAGGTCAGGGTGAGGAGGGCGGCATTGGCCGACAGCCGCGGGGCTGCCGCCTTCGCCATCGCCGGGAAGCTGTAGCTCGAGATGTCGTGCGCGATCCGGAACGCGTCGCGCGACAGGCCCTCGAGGAAGTCGCCCGCGATCGCTTCCTTCGGTGCATAGCCGATGGAATGGACGAAGCCGTCGAAGGCCGGCCACACCTCGCCCAGGCCGGCGAACATGGCCTCAATCTGGGCATCGTCGGCGACGTCGCAGTCGAAGACCAGCGAGGAGCCGAACTCGGCCGCGAACTCGCCGACGCGATCCTTGAAGCGCTCGCCCTGGTAGCTGAAGGCCAGATCGGCTCCTTCCCGTCGGCAGGCCCGGGCGATGCCGTAGGCGATCGATCGATTCGAGAGGACACCCGTGATCAGGAGGCGTTTGCCGGCGAGAAATCCCATGCGAGGCGGTCCGGTCGAGGAGGCGAAGGGGCGGAATTCTGGCATGCGCCCAGGCGCGGTCCTGCCCTCTTGACACAGGGGCATCTTGCCGCTATTTGAGGTACCGGATACAATTCCGCTCTTTCCCAGAAAGCGTCAAGTGGGCGGTTCTTCCGGCCCATTTTTTTTGGCTGATCCACTCTGACCGAAGCCTTGCCCCTCGCCAACCTGCCGCTCATGAGCCACGCTGCCATCGACCAGACCGTTGCCGGGCTCGGCTACGAGCTGGTCGAGCTCGAGCGCGGGCCGGGTGGGCTGCTGCGCGTCACGATCGACCACCCTGCCGCGCCGGCCGGGCAGGCCGAGCGGTTCATCACCGTCGACGACTGCGAGCGCGTGACGCGGCAGCTCCAGCACGTGCTCGAGGTGGAGGGCCTCGCCTACGAGCGGCTCGAGGTGTCCTCCCCCGGCCTGGACCGGCCGCTCAAGTCGGTCGCCGACTTCGCCCGGTTCGCCGGCGAGCAGGTGGAAGTGACGCTGAAGGTGCCCTTCAAGGGACGCAAGCGCTTCCGCGGCGAGCTCCTCCCCGAAGGCGACGGCTGGCGACTCGTCCTCGCGCCGACGGCGGCGCAGGCGGCGGCGAAGAAGCACGCCGCCAGCAAGTCCGCCAAGGCGCGGGCGGCGGCTGCGGCGCCCGCGGGTGAGCCCACCCCCGCCGCGGCCGAGGACGTCAAGGTGCTGGATTTCTCCCTGGACGAGGTGCGCGAGGCGCGCCTCGTCCCGGTCATCGATTTCAAGGGGCGTCGGCTTGCGGCGCCGGGCCAGGCGGCCGACGGAGCACGCCGGCATGAAGAGGCAGACGGAGGTCGGAACCCATGAACCGTGAACTGTTGATGCTGGTGGACGCGATCTCGCGCGAGAAGAGCGTCGACCTGGAGATCGTCTTCCAGGCGGTCGAAGCAGCGCTCGCGTCGGCCTCGAAGAAGCTGCACGGCGGCGAAGTCGACATCCGCGTGTCGGTCGACCGCGAGACGGGCGAGTACGAGACGTTCCGCCGCTGGCATGTCGTCCCCAACGAGGCGGGACTGCAGCTGCCGGACTCCGAGGTCCTCCACTTCGAGGCCGTCGAGCAGATCCCAGACATCGAGGTCGGCGACTACATCGAGGAGCAGGTCGAGTCGGTGTCGATCGGGCGGATCGGCGCCCAGGCGGCCAAGCAGGTCATCCTGCAGAAGATCCGCGACGCCGAGCGCGAGCAGCTCCTGACCGACTTCCTCTCGCGCGGCGAGAAGATCTTCGTCGGCACGGTGAAGCGACTCGACAAGGGCGACGTCATCGTGGAGTCGGGCCGCATCGAGGGCCGACTGCGGCGCTCGGAGATGATCCCGAAGGAGAACCTCCGCACCGGCGACCGCGTTCGCGCCTACATCGCCGAGGTCGACCCGACCCTCCGCGGGCCGCAGATCCTGCTGTCGCGCAGCTCGCCGGGCTTCATGATCGAGCTGTTCCGCCAGGAAGTGCCCGAGATCGAGCAGAAGCTGCTGGAGATCAAGTCGTGCGCGCGCGACCCGGGGTCCCGGGCCAAGATCGCGGTGGTCTCGCACGACCGGCGCGTCGACCCCATCGGCACCTGCGTCGGCGTGCGCGGCTCGCGCGTCAACGCCGTCACCAACGAGCTCGCCGGCGAGCGGGTGGACATCGTCCTCTGGTCGGAAGATCCGGCGCAATTCGTGATCGGCGCGCTGGCGCCCGCCAACGTGCAGTCCATCGTCGTCGACGAGGAGCGGCATGCGATGGACGTCGTCGTCGACGAGGAGAACCTGGCGATCGCGATCGGCCGCGGCGGCCAGAACGTCCGCCTGGCGTCCGAGATGACCGGCTGGCGCATCAACATCATGTCGGCGGAGGAGTCCGCGTCGAAGCAGGCCTCCGAGTCCGACCAGCTGCGCAAGCTCTTCGTCGAGAAGCTCGATGTCGACGTGGAGGTCGCCGACATCCTCATCGCCGAAGGCTTCTCGAACCTCGAGGAAGTCGCCTACGTGCCGATGCAGGAGATGCTCGAGATCGAGAGCTTCGACGAGGACACCGTCAACGAGCTTCGCACCCGGGCCAAGGACGCGCTGCTGACCATGGACCTCGCCCGCGAGGAGCGCGGCGGCGAGGTGTCGCAGGACCTGCACGACTTCGACGGGCTGACGCCCGAGCTGATCGGCAAGCTCGAGAAGGGCGGCGTGCATACCCGCGACGAGCTGGCCGATCTGGCCGTCGACGAGCTGGTGGAGATCTCGGAGATCGACGCAGAGGCCGCCAAGGACCTGATCATGAAGGCGCGCGCGCACTGGTTCGCCGCCGAGGCAGCCAAGCAGCAGGAAGCGGAGACGCAGGAAGCGGCCCCGCAAGAGACGACAACGCAAGGATAGACAACCCATGGCAACGACCACCGTCGCCCAACTCGCGGCCGAGCTGAATCGCCCGCCCGCGGCGCTGCTCGAGCAGCTGAAGTCGGCCGGCGTCAGCAAGGCGTCGACCGATGACTCGGTGACCGAGAGCGACAAGGCTCGCCTGCTCGACCACCTGCGCAGTGCCCACGGCACGGTCGGCAGCGGCGAGCGCAAGAAGATCACGCTGACGCGCAAGTCGACCAGCGAGATCAAGCAGGCCGACTCCAGCGGCAAGGCGCGCACGATCCAGGTCGAGGTGCGCAAGAAGCGCACCTTCATCAAGCGCGACGACGTCCCGGCTCCCGTCGAGGACGCCGCCGCCGCCGAGGCGCGCGAGGAAGAGCTGCGCCGGCGCGAAGAGGAAGCTCACGCCGAAGCCGAGCGCCTGCGCGTGCAGGAAGAGGAGTTGCGCGAGCTGCAGCGCCGCCGCGAAGCCGAGGAGCGCGCCGAGCGCGAGGCGGCGGAGGCGCGGGCGCGCGAGCGGGCGGCCGCCGAGGAGGCCGCTGCCGCCGAAGCGGCGCTGGCCGCCAAGGCTGCCGCTGCGGCCCCGCAGCCTAAGGCCGGCACGAAGGCCGCTGCCAAGGCCGCCGAGCTGAAGGCCGCCCAGACTGCCGCTGCCGAGAAGAAGGCGGCGGAGGCGAAGGCTGCCGCCGAGCCGCCGAAGCCGGCGCTCCGCGTGGTCAAGGCGGGCACCGTCGAGAACGAGGAGAAGCAACGGGCCGCCGACCTGGCGAAGCGGCGCAAGGCGGCCGAGGACGAAGCCGCGGCGATCCGCAACATGATGTCGGCGCCGAAGAAGGTGCTGGTCGCCAAGAAGCCGGAAGAGGCCAAGCCGGCCGAGCCGGCGAAGGAAGCCATCAAGGGCACGATCCACAAGAAGGCGGGCGCGCCCGGCGCGGCCGCGCCCGGCGCCGCCGTGGCCAAGCCCGGCGACAAGAAGTCGATCAAGTCCGAGAAGCTCTCCTCGAGCTGGGCCGACGACGCCGCCAAGAAGCGCGCGCTGAAGGCAGCTCCGCGTGGAGCGCCGGGTGCCGGACGCGCGGGCTGGCGCGCGCCGCGGGCCGGTCGTCGCGGCGAGCGCAATGACGGCGCGCCAAGCAACTTCGTCGTGCCGTCGGAGTTCCAGGCCCAGGAAGTGCACATCCCGGAGACGATCAGCGTCGCCGACCTCGCCCACAAGATGTCGGTGAAGGCCTCGGAGGTGATCAAGCAGCTGATGAAGCTCGGCCAGATGGTCACCATCAACCAGCAGCTCGACCAGGAGACGGCGATGATCGTCGTCGAGGAGATGGGCCACACCGCGCTCACCGCCAAGCTCGACGACCCGGAGGCCTTCCTCGAGGAAGCCGAAGCCGAAGGCGCGCACGAGTCCGAGTCCCGCGCGCCGGTCGTCACGGTCATGGGCCACGTCGACCACGGCAAGACCTCGCTGCTCGACTACATCCGCACCAGCCGCGTCGCGGCGGGCGAGGCCGGCGGCATCACGCAGCACATCGGCGCTTACCACGTCGACACGCCGCGCGGCATGATCACCTTCCTCGACACGCCCGGTCACGCCGCGTTCACCGCCATGCGTGCGCGCGGCGCGAAGGCCACCGACATCGTCATCCTCGTCGTCGCCGCCGACGATGGCGTGATGCCGCAGACGAAGGAAGCCATCGCCCATGCGAAGGCGGCGAAGGTGCCGATCGTCGTGGCGATGAACAAGATCGACAAGCCGGAAGCCAACATCGAGCGTCTGAAGTCGGAGCTGGTGGCCGAGGAGGTCGTCCCGGAAGATTTCGGCGGCGACTCGCCGTTCGTTCCGGTTTCCGCCAAGACGGGGCAGGGCATCGACACCCTCCTCGAGCAGGTCCTGTTGCAGGCCGAGGTGCTGGAGCTGAAGGCGCCGAGGGACGCGATGGCCAAGGGCCTCGTCATCGAGGCCCAGCTCGACAAGGGCCGCGGCCCGGTCGCCACGGTGCTGGTCCAGAGCGGCACGCTGAAGCGCGGCGACGTCGTGCTCGCCGGCTCGAGCTTCGGCCGGGTGCGCGCCATGCTCGACGAGGACGGCAAGCCGATCAACGAGGCCGGCCCGTCGATCCCCGTCGAGATCCAGGGCCTGACCGAAGTGCCGCAGGCCGGCGACGAGTTCATGGTGCTCGGCGACGAGCGCCGGGCCCGCGAGATCGCCACCTTCCGCCAGGGCAAGTACCGCGACGTCAAGCTGGCGAAGCGCCAGGCGGCGAACCTCGAGAACATGATGGACCAGATGGGGCAGGGCGCCAAGCAGGTGCTCCCGCTCATCGTCAAGGCCGACGTCCAGGGCTCGCAGGAAGCGCTGGCCCAGTCGCTGCTGAAGCTCTCCACCGACGAGGTGAAGGTGCAGATCGTGCACGCCGCGGTCGGCGGCATCAGCGAAAGCGACATCAACCTCGCGATCGCGTCGAAGGCCGTCATCGTCGGCTTCAACGTCCGCGCGGACGCCGGCTCCAGGAAGCTCGCCGAGAACAACGGCGTCGACATCCGCTACTACAACATCATCTACGACGCGGTCGACGAGATCAAGGCGGCGATGACCGGCATGCTCGCGCCGGAGCAGCGGGAAGAGACGATCGGCACCGCGGAAATCCGCACCGTCTTCGTCGCTTCGAAGATCGGGACGGTTGCCGGCTCGATGGTCACGGCCGGCGTGGTCCGGCGTGGCGCGCGCTTCCGCCTGCTGCGCGAGAACACGGTGATCTACACCGGCGAGGTCGAGTCGGTGCGACGCATGAAGGACGACGTCCGCGAGGTCGCCGCCGGCTTCGAGTGCGGCATCAAGCTCAAGAACTACAACGACATCAAGGAAGGCGACCAGCTCGAGTTCTTCGAGGTCAAGGAAGTCGCGCGAACCTTGTAAAGGGCCCCGGCTTCCATCGAACCCCGCCCTCCACAAGTCGGCGCGGGCCGAGCTTGACGAAGAGAGGTCCCTGCGGACCTCTCTTCGCTTGGCGAGGCGCCACCGGCATGCAGGCCGGCGGCGCTTTTGCTCGAAGACGACAGGAAGGAGTGTCCATGCGACAGAAACGATCGATCCCCAACCGGGGCTTCCGGATCGCCGACCAGATCCAGCGCGACGTCGCCGAGCTGATCCGCGAGCTGAAGGACCCCCGCATCGGCATGGTGACCATCCACGCCGTGGAGGTGACGCCCGACTACGCCCACGCGACGGTGTTCTTCTCCGTGCTCATCGGCGACGCCGTCGAGTGCGAGACGGCGCTCAACGAGGCCGCTGGCTTCATCCGCAACGCGCTCTTCAAGCGCCTGCAGATCCACACCGTTCCGACGCTGCACTTCAGGTTCGATCGGACGACCGAGCGCGCCGCAGAGCTGACGGAGCTGATCAACAAGGCCAATGCCACGCGGGCGCGCGAGGACTGATCGGATGCAGCAGACGGCAGCGGCTCCCCGCGCGAAGGTCGTGCGCCGTCCGGTGCACGGCGTGCTCCTGCTCGACAAGGACACCGGCGTCAGCAGCAACGCCGCGCTGCAGCGGGCGAAGCGCCTGTACCGGGCGGAAAAGGCCGGCCACACCGGCACCCTCGACCCGCTCGCGAGCGGGCTCCTCCCGCTCTGCTTCGGCGCCGCCACCAAGTTCGCCCAGCTCGGCCTCGACGCCGACAAGCGCTACCTGGCCACGCTGCGGCTCGGCACCACCACCACGACCGGCGACGCCGAGGGGGAGGTCGTGCTGGCCAGGCCGGTGAACGTCGGTCGCCCAGAGCTCGAGAACGCCTGTCGCGCCTTCCTCGGCAGCATCGACCAGCTGCCGCCGATGCACTCGGCGCTCAAGCGTGACGGCAAGCCGCTGTACGAATACGCGCGCGCCGGTCTCGAGGTCGAGCGGCTGCCGCGGCGGGTCACGATCCATTCGATCGCGGTGCTCGAGGGCTCGGGCGACGCCTGGACGATCGACGTCGCGTGCAGCAAGGGCACCTATGTCCGCACCCTGGCCGAGAGCATCGGCGAAGCCCTCGGCTGCGGCGCTCACCTCGCCGCCTTGCGTCGGACCGGCAGCGGCCGGCTGTCTCTCGACAGGGCCGTGACGCTGGCCGAGCTCGAGGGCCTCGACGAAACCTCGCTCGACGCGAGGCTTCTTCCCGCCGACGCCCTGGTGGCGGACTGGCCGCGCGTGCAGCTTGCCCCCGACGATGCCGGCCGCTACCTGTCGGGATTGCGCCGGCGCCTGCCGCTGCCCGACGCACCGAGGGTTCGCGTCTACGGCCCCGAGCCCGGAGCGTTCCTGGGCACAGGGCACGTGGCTGGCGGGGAGCTGATCGCCTCGCGCCTGCTCAGCCCCGCCGAGGTGGGCGGCCTCATCGCCGCCCGACGACACGTTCCCGAAAGACAGAGCTCATGACCCGCCAGATCCGAAACATCGCCATCATCGCCCACGTCGACCACGGCAAGACGACCCTCGTCGACCAGCTCCTGCGCCAGAGCGGCACCTTCCGCGCCAACGAGAAGGTCGCCGAGCGGGTGATGGACTCCAACGACCTGGAGCGCGAGCGCGGCATCACCATCCTCGCCAAGAACTGCGCCGTCGAGTGGAAAGGCACGCACGTCAACATCGTCGACACGCCGGGCCATGCCGATTTCGGCGGCGAGGTCGAGCGGGTGCTGTCGATGGTCGACTCGGTGCTGCTGCTCGTCGACGCCGTCGAGGGGCCGATGCCGCAGACGCGCTTCGTCACGCGCAAGGCGCTGGCGCTCGGGTTGAAGCCTATCGTCGTTGTCAACAAGGTCGACCGTCCCGGCGCGCGCCCGGACTACGTCATCAACGCCACCTTCGATCTGTTCGACAAGCTCGGGGCGACCGAGTCGCAGCTCGACTTCCCGGTCATCTTCGCGTCCGGCCTGAACGGCTGGGCCAGCCTCACCAAGGGGGAGGTCGGCACCGACCTGGCGCCGCTCTTCGACGCCATCCTCGAGCACGTGCCGGCGCACGAGGGCGCCCCCGACGCGCCGCTGCAGCTGCAGATCTGCTCGCTCGACTACTCGACCTACGTGGGCCGGATCGGCATCGGCCGGGTCAACCAGGGAACGCTGCGGCCGATGCAGGACGTCGCCGTCTTCGCCGGCCCCGACTCGCCGCCCGTGAAGGCGCGCGTGAACCAGGTGCTCAAGTTCGAGGGCCTCGAGCGACAGCAGGCGAGCGAGGCCGGCCCGGGCGACATCGTGCTCATCAACGGCATCGAGGGCATCGGCATCGGCGTCACCCTCACCGACCCGGAGCGACCCGTGCCGCTGCCGATGCTGCAGGTCGACGAGCCGACACTGACGATGAATTTCTGCGTCAACAACTCGCCGCTGGCGGGCCGCGAGGGCAAGTTCGTGACCAGTCGGCAGATCCGCGACCGTCTCGACCGCGAGCTGCAGTCCAACGTCGCCCTGAAGGTACGCGACACCGACGAGGACGGGATCTTCGAAGTCTCGGGGCGCGGCGAGCTGCACCTGACGATCCTCCTCGAGAACATGCGCAGGGAAGGCTACGAGCTCGCGGTCTCGAAGCCTAAGGTGGTGTTCCACGAGGTGGACGGCGAGCGGCACGAGCCGATCGAGTTCCTCACCACCGACGTCGAGGACCAGCACCAGGGCGCCGTCATGCAGGCGCTCGGCGAGCGCAAGGCCGAGCTCGTCAACATGGAACCCGACGGCATGGGCCGCGTGCGCCTCGACTACCGCATCCCGGCACGCGGCCTGATCGGCTTCCAGAACGAGTTCCTGAACCTCACGCGCGGCACCGGCCTGATCAGCAACATCTTCGACAGCTACGAGCCCTACAAGGGCGAGATCGAGGGCCGCAAGAACGGCGTCCTGATCAGCCAGGACGACGGCGAGGCCGTGACCTACTCGCTCGGCAAGCTCGACGACCGCGGGCGCATGTTCGTGCGCGCCGGCGACCCGCTCTACGAGGGCATGGTGATCGGCATCCATACGCGCGACAACGACCTCGTCGTCAATGCCGTGCGCGGCAAGCAGCTCACCAACTTCCGTGTCTCGGGGAAGGAAGACGCGATCAAGATCACGCCCGCGATCCAGCTCACGCTCGAGTACGCGGTGGAGTTCATCGCCGACGACGAGCTGGTGGAGATCACCCCCAAGTCGATCCGCATCCGCAAGCGCCACCTGAAGGAGCACGAGCGGAAGAGGGCGGCTCGCGAGTGAGACGGCGCCTTGCGGCGCCGGCGGCGCCGCCTTGCCGCGCCGGCGCCGATTAGACCAGGCCGGCGTTGATCGCCGCGAGCGCCGCCGAGCCCGGGCAGAGGGCCGCGTCGTCGAGCGAGTTCAGGGGCACCTCGACGGTGTGCAGGTGCTCGTGCAGGTCTTCCGCGCCGGCGCGGACGTACAGCAGCCCCGTGAGGATCTCGCCTCGGGCCTCGTGCGACGCGATGTGCCCCATGGCGGCGATCCGGTCGCCAGGGTCGTAGCCCTCGGCGAGCTTGCGAAGGCGCAGCACGCTGCCGTCGTGCTGGGTCACCTCGATGATCTCGCCGGGCCCGTACGAAGCCATCAGCGGGTCTCGACGCGGCATGAAGTCGAGCCGGTTCACGGCGGCGTTGTGCGCGCGCACGAAGTCGTAGCTCTTGGTGCTGCCGGCATGGTTGTTGAACGCCACGCATGGGCTGATCACGTCCAGCAAGGCCGCGCCACGGTGCCGCAAGGCGCCCTTGATGAGCGGCACGAGCTGATCCTTGTCTCCCGAGAAGCTGCGGGCGACGTAGCTGGCGCCGAGCTGGAGTGCCAGGGCGACGAGGTCGATCGCGGTATCGCTGTTGACGACTCCCCGCTTGCTCTTGCTGCCGGTGTCCGCCGTGGCCGAGAACTGGCCCTTGGTCAGCCCGTAGACGCCGTTGTTCTCGACGACATAGGTCATGTTGACGCCGCGCCGGATGGCGTGCGCAAACTGGCCGAGCCCGATCGACGCGGAATCGCCGTCGCCGCTCACGCCCAGGTAGAGCAGGTCGCGGTTGGCGAGGTTCGCCCCGGTCAGCACCGACGGCATGCGTCCGTGCACGGTGTTGAAGCCGTGCGAGGCGCCGAGGAAATAGTCGGGTGTCTTCGACGAGCAGCCGATGCCCGAGAGCTTGGCGACCCGGTGCGGCTCGATGTCGAGCTCCCAGCAGGCCTGGACGAGGGCTGCCGAGATCGAATCGTGGCCGCAACCGGCGCAGAGCGTCGAGATCTTGCCCTCGTAGTCGCGACGCGTGAACCCGCGCGCGTTCGTCGGCAGGCTGGGGTGGTGCAGGCGCGGCTTGGCGATGTAGGTCATGCAGCCTTCTCCCGGGCGATCGGCTCCACGTCGGCGTGCAGCCGCGCCGCGATGGCGTCGGTGATGAAGCGGGCGGTGATCGGCGTGCCGTCGTAGTGGAGGATGGGCTGCAGGCGAGCCGGATCCACCTGCTGCTCGTTGACGAGCATCATGCGCAGCTGCGCGTCGCGGTTCTGCTCGACGACGAAGACGGTCTCGTGCTCGGCGATGAATGCATCGACGGCGGCGCTGAACGGGAAGGCGCGGATGCGCAGGGCGTCGACGTGGATGCCGTCGGCCTCGAGGCGATCGAGCGCCTCGCTCATCGCCGGGCTGGTCGAGCCGAAGTAGACGACGCCGAAGCGGGTCTCGCGGGCGGCGCGTCTTGCCACCGGCTCCGGCACGAGCTCCTTCGCGGTCTCGAACTTCTTCAGCAGCCGGGTGACGTTGTAGACGTAGTCGGGCCCCGTCTCCGAGTAGCGCGCATAGGCGTCACGCGTCGTGCCGCGGGTGAAGTACGACCCCTTCGTCGGGTGCGTTCCCGGCCAGGTGCGCCAAGGGATGCCGTCGCCGTCGACGTCGAGGTAGCGGCCGAAGTCGCTGCCGGCGTCGAGACGCTCGCGTGTCATCACCTTGCCCCGGTCGAAGCGATGCGCGTCGTCCCACTCGAAGGGCTCGCAGAGGCGATGGTTCATGCCGATGTCGAGGTCGGTCATGAGGAACACCGGCGTCTGCAGGCGGTCGGCGAGGTCGAGCGAACGCGCCGCGAAGTCGAAGCACTCGCGCGGATCCTCGGGAAAGAGCAGCACGTGCTTGGTGTCGCCGTGCGATGCATAGGCGCAGCTCAGGAGGTCCGCCTGCTGCGTCCGCGTCGGCATGCCCGTCGACGGGCCGCCGCGTTGCACGTTGATGATGGTGACGGGGATCTCGGCGAAGTAGGCGAGGCCGATGAACTCGGTCATGAGCGAGACGCCCGGGCCCGAGGTCGTGGTGAACGCGCGGGCGCCGTTCCAGCCGGCGCCCACCACGATCCCGATGGAGGCGATCTCGTCCTCGGCCTGGACGATTGCGAACTTGTTCCGGCCGCTGTCCTTGTCGACGCGCAGCTTCTCGCAGTACTTCTGGAACGCCTCGGCCAGCGACGAGCTCGGCGTGATCGGGTACCAGGCGCAGACCGTGGCGCCGCCGTAGACGCAGCCGAGCGCCGCCGCGGCGTTGCCCTCCACGAAGATGCGCCGGCCGACCGCGTCGCGGCGCTCGATTCGCAGCCCGAGGCGATCGCCGAGGTGCTCGCGGCCGTGGTGCAGGCCCATGGTGAAGGCGTCGAGGTTGGGCTGCAGCAGCTTCGTCTTGCCCCGGTACTGCTCGCCGAGGAGTGTCGCGATCACCTCGGGCTCGATGCCGAGCATCGCCGCCAGGACGCCGACGTAGACGATGTTCTTCAGCAGCTGGCGCTCGCGCGGGTCGTCGTAGCGGGTCGCGCACAGGTCGGCGAGCGGCACCCCGAGGACGACGATGTCGGTGCGGAACTTCGACGCGGGAAGCGGCCGCGAGCTGTCGTAGAGGAGATAGCCGCCGGGCTCGATCTCGGCGAGATCCTTGTCCCAGGTCTGCGGGTTCATGGCCACCATCAGGTCGACGCCGCCGCGACGTGCGAGGTAGCCCCGCTCGCTGACGCGCACCTCGTACCAGGTCGGCAGGCCCTGGATGTTGGACGGGAAGATGTTGCGCGGGCTGACCGGCACGCCCATGCGCAGCAGGCTGCGCGCGAACAGCTCGTTGGCGGAGGCCGATCCGGAGCCGTTGACGTTGGCGAACTTGACGACGAAATCGTTGACGGCTTCGATGCGCGGCGCCGCATCGGCCTTGCCGGGCAATGTCATGAAACGGCAGCCCCCCTCCGCAAACCCTGCACCGGGTTCCGACAGGCGTGGCCGGCGCGCGCCTGCGAGATCATGAACTTCTGCATGTCCCAGGCACCGGTCGGACAGCGCTCGGCGCAGAGGCCGCAGTGCAGGCACACGTCCTCGTCCTTGACCATGACCCGGCCCGTCTTGAGGGTCGACGACACATAGAGCGGCTGCTCGGGGTGCAGGGTGGGAGCCTTGAGCCGGGTGCGCAGGTCGGCCTCTTCACCGTTCTCGGTGAAGCTGATGCAGTCGGTCGGGCAGATGTCGACGCAGGCATCGCATTCGATGCACTGGCTGGTCGTGAACACGGTCTGCACGTCGCAGTTGAGGCAACGCTGCGCTTCCTTCCAGGCGGTGGCCGGATCGAACCCGAGCTCGACCTCGACCTTGATGTTCTTCAGCACCTGGCCGACGTCGCGCCAGGGCACCTTGTTGCGCATGTCCGGAGTCACGTCGTTGTCGTAGCTCCATTCGTGGATGCCCATCTTCTGCGACAGCAGCGTCACGCCCGGCGCCGGCCGCCGGCTCACGTCCTCGCCATGCAGGAACTTGTCGATCGAGACGGCGGCCGCATGGCCCTGCGCGACGGCCCAGATGATGTTCTTCGGGCCCAGGGCCGCGTCGCCGCCGAAGAAGACGCGCGGCAGGTTCGATTGCAGCGTGGCCGGATTCAGCACCGGCATGTCCCACTCGTCGAAGGCGATCCCGGCGTCGCGCTCAATCCACGGGAACGCGTTCTCCTGGCCGACGGCGACCAGGACGTCGTCGCATTCGAAGACCTGCTCGGGCTCGCCGGTGGAGACCAGCTGGCGGCGGCCCTTTTCGTCGCGCACGGCGCGAACCTTGTCGAAGCTCATGCCCCTGAGCCGGCCGTTCTCGTGCAGGAACGCCTTGGGCACCAGGCAGTCGAGGATCGGGATTCCTTCGTGGATGGCGTCTTCCTTCTCCCAGGGGGAGGCCTTCATCTCCTCGAACGGGGAACGAACGATCACCTTGACGTCGCTGCCGCCCAGGCGCTTGGAGCTGCGGCAGCAGTCCATGGCGGTGTTGCCGCCGCCGAGGACGATGACCCGCTTGCCGATGGCCGTGACGTGGCCGAAGGACACCGACGACAGCCAGTCGATGCCGATGTGGATGTTGGCGGCCGCCTCGGCTCGTCCGGGGATCGACAGGTCGCGGCCGCGCGGTGCACCTGTGCCGACGAACACGGCATCCCAGTCCTCGGCGAGCAGGCGGCGCATCGAGTCGATGCGGGTGCCGCCGCGGAACTCGACTCCCAGCTGCAGGACGTAGCCCGTCTCCTCGTCGATCACCTCCTCGGGCAGGCGAAAGCGCGGGATCTGCGAGCGGATCATTCCGCCGGCCCGGCTGTCGCCGTCGAAGACCACGACTTCGTAGCCGAGGGGTGCGAGATCCCGGGCCACTGTCAGGGACGCCGGCCCGGCACCGACGCAGGCGATCCTGCGACCGTTGCGCCTGGTGGCGGGGCGGGGCAGGCGGGCCGAGATGTCGCCCTTGTAGTCCGCGGCGACCCGTTTCAGGCGGCAGATCGCGACCGGCTCCGGCTTCTCGGCCTGTGCTTCCTCGACGCGGCCGCGCCGGCACGCGGGCTCGCACGGGCGGTCGCAGGTTCGTCCCAGGATCCCTGGAAAGACGTTGGACTCCCAATTCACGAGATACGCGTCGGCGTATCGGCCGGCGGCGATCAGGCGGATGTATTCGGGAACCGGGGTGTGGGCCGGGCAAGCCCACTGGCAGTCGACGACCTTGTGGAAGTAGTCGGGGTCGCCGATATCGGTGGCTTGCAACGCGTCCCTTTCGGCGCTCGGCGATGAACTTCGCGCGCACCGCTGTCGCGCGCACCGGCACGATGCTAGGGCGGGGACCTGCGCTTGTCAGCAGGGTTTGTTCGGCGCGGGAACAAGGGAGGGCAGCGGGTATCGGCCACTGAGCTGAACCGTCGGCTCGACGTCCACTGCCGAGTACTGCTGAGCTGTGCTGCTTAGCACCTCAGTTTACATAATATACATCGTCGCGCATTTGAACACGCTCGACGGCCCGCCTCAGTCCTGGGATGCGTCGGGCAGATCCGTCGATTCCACCTCTTCATCGAACGCCTTCAGCTCGACCAGCGGCTTCTCCGGCCGCGGCTTGTCCAGAGGCCGGCAGATGGTGCTCTTCAGACGAGCGAGGCGATCCGAGCGCTCGAGAGCGGCGAACACCAGCTCGGGCGATGTCATCAGGGCAAACGGATTGGAGATCTCGGTGTCGTTGCTGGTATCCATGGGCTCGCTCATCGGTGCAGTGCGAGCGAATGTAGGAAAACCCGCCATGGCGAGGCAGTTGGTGAGGAGCCGTTTGCCGTGTCGGGCGCAACCTGACAGCGGCGTCAGCACGCCCCGGGCGCGAGTAGCCGTGGTGAGCAAGAATTCTTAGTATCCACAATGGTTTGTTAGTCGTTGCTCATGTAGATTCGATGTAGCGTGGCGAGCTTTTTCGAGTTCTGCTTGAAGTCCGTGAAACATCGCTTCCGTGACTTCAAGCAGCTTCTGAAGGTCGTGAAACAACAGTCGGAACACCGAACAGCCGCTCGAAGTTGGTGGTGGTGGCGCGCGCAACCTCCTCGACCGCCAGCCCTTTGACGGCGGCGAGCTGCCCGACGACATACCCGACATAAGCCGGCGAATTCACCTTGCCGCGAAACGGCACGGGGGCGAGGTACGGGCTGTCGGTCTCCACCAGACAGCGGTCGAGCGGCACGAAGGCGGCGACGTCGCGAAGGTCCTGGGCCGTCTTGAAGGTGAGGATTCCCGAGAACGAAATGTGAAATCCCCGATCGAGGGCGGCCCGGGCGACGGCAGCGGTTTCGGTGAAGCAATGGAAGACGCCGCCGGCCTCCTCGCCCCGCTCCTCGTCCAGGACACGCAGGGTGTCCGCCGATGCGCTCCGGGTGTGGATGACGAGCGGCAAGCTGCGGCCACGGGCCGCCCGGATGTGGACCCGGAAGCGCTCCCGCTGCCATTCCATCTCGGCCAGGCTCCTGCCTTCGAGCCGGTAATAGTCGAGACCGGTCTCGCCGATGGCCACGACCTTGGGTCGTCGCGACAGCTCGATCAGCGCGTCGACGGTCGGCTCACGGCTGTCGATATCGTCCGGATGCACGCCGACGCTGCACCAGAAGTTCTCGTAGGTGGTCGCCAGGCCGTGCACCCGCTCGAATTCGTCGAGCGTCGTGCAGATGCAGAGCGCCCGGTCGACGCTCGCGTCAGCCATCGCGCGACGGATTGCCGGCAGGTTGTGGAACAGCTCCGGGAAGCTCAGGTGGCAATGCGAATCGACGTACATCCGTCGATTTTCGGCCTTCACGCGGCAACCGTTGTGTCGCCTCTTCGACCCTTCGAGGAAGGGCCGCTCAGATGGTCTGGGTGGGCTTCGCCGAGGCGAGCGAGGTGCCGAGCGAATCCTCGATGCGCTGGCGCAGGGCTCGACTTTTCTCGTCGACCGGAAAGCGCACGCCCACGCCCTGCGTCCGCCCGCCGGACGCATTCGCGGGCGTGATCCAGCCGACCTTGCCGGCGACCGGATAGCGCTGCGGATCGTCGGGCAGCGACAGGAGCAGGTAGATGTCCTCGCCGAGCTTGTAGTCGCGCGTCGTCGGCACGAAGATGCCGCCTTCGCTGAACATCGGCATGTAGGCGGCGTAGAGCGCGGTCTTCTCGCGGAAGACGAGCTGGATGACGCTCGGCCTCGCCGCTGCGGGCGCCGGCACGTTCAGTGCAGGGGGTGCGGCTCGGGCGGCGGGTTCGCTCATCGCGGGGAGTTTAGCGACACCGATCGCGCCGGGCGCTGCCCGGAACGCGCCGTTTTCAACGCTTGGCGCCCCTGTTCGACCAGACTTTCCACGCTGAGGTCGACGAGCCACGGATGCTCGGCTTCGGCGGCCACGCGCGACAGCTCCCGGCTCCAGCGCAGCAGTCCGGTCAGCTCCGCGCCGTCGATGAGACTCTCCGCGACGAAGAATCGCGGCCTGCCGCCGCACGCCAGCACCGACTCGTCGTGGCAAAGCTTCTGCAGGATCTCGACGACCACGGGAAGCGGCAGGCCGTGCAGCGCGGCGGCGTCGCCCCGGGCCACCTTGCCGGGGAGCTGTTGCCAGGCGTTGGCGTCGAGGCCGAGCGCGGCCCAGGCCAGCACCTCCTGGGGCTGGCCGCCGCAGGCGCGGAGCAGCAGGGCCGCGTCGGCCACGCCCTGGGCCCCGAGCCACGCCGCGGCCTCGTCGGGCGGCGGCACCGGCAGCGCGACCGCCTGACATCGGCTGCGGATGGTCGGCAGCAGCGCATCGGGAGCGGCCGACGACAGGACGAAGCGCGCCGCGCCCGCGGGCTCCTCCAGGGTCTTCAGGAACGCGTTCGCGGCGACGTCGTTCATCCGCTCGGCAGGGTGGACGACGAGCACCTTGCCGCGGCCGCGGGCGGAGGTGGTGGTGGCGAATCCGATCGCCGCGCGGATCGTCTCGACGCGGATCTCCTTGCTCGGCTTCTTCGCGCCTTTCGCCGGTTCGCCGCCCTCCTCGCCCTCCCCGGCCGCCCCACCCCAACCGACCGACTCTCGCATCGCTTCGGGGACCAGCACCAGAAGGTCCGGGTGCGACCGGGCGCGGACCAGCCGGCAGCTGGCGCAGGTGTCGCACGGGCGTGACTCGAGCGGCACCGTCTCGCTCTCGCAGAGCCACCCCTGGGCGAGCGCGAGCGACAACTCGAACTGGCCCACGCCCCGGGGGCCGTGGATCAGCAAGGCGTGCCCGCGCTGCGTCGACAGCGCCTGCCGCAGCGGCTGTGCGAGCCAAGGCAAGCGCGGCAGGTCCGACGCCGTCGTCATGGCTGCCGGGCCCCGACGCTCACGGGCCGCCCATTCCGGGCAGCGCCAGCACCGCCTCCTCCACCTGGCGGCGCACGACGTCGCGCTCGGCCACGGAATCGACGCGCACGAAGCGGCCCGAGGCGCCGCGCATGCGCGCGACATACGCGGCGCGCACGCGCTCGAAGAAGGCGAGGTCCTCGGCCTCGAAGCGGTCCGCGCTGCGCGCGTCGGCGCGACGTTGCGCGGCGATGCGCGGCTCGACGTCGAACCACACGGTCAGCTCCGGCTGCAGGCCGTCGTGGACCCAGTCCTCGAGCGCCGCGAGCACCTCGAGCGGCTGGCCGCGGCCGCCGCCCTGGTAGGCGAAGGTGGAGTCGGTGAAACGGTCGCAGAGGACGATCTCCCCGCCGGCCAGAGCCGGCAGGATGACCCGCTGCGCGTGGTCGCGCCGCGCCGCGAAGACGAGCAGCGTTTCGGTCACGCCGTCCATCGGCTCCTGCAGGACGAGCCGGCGCAGGTGCTCGGCGAGGACCGTGCCGCCGGGCTCGCGGGTGCACAGGACGCGGTGCCCGCGCGACCGCAGCGTCTGCGCGAGCGGCTCGACGTGGGTCGACTTCCCCGCGCCGTCGATGCCTTCGAAGGTGATGAAGCGGCGGGTCATGGCGGATTGCCCTTGCGCTGGTACCGGTTCACGGCGCGATTGTGGTCGGCCAGCGTCTCGCTGAACTCGCTGCTGCCGTCGCCGCGGGCGACGAAATACAGCGCCTTCGTCGGGTCAGGCCGCACTGCGGCGAGTAGCGCCGCCTTGCCGGGCGCGGCGATCGGCGTCGGCGGCAGGCCGGTGCGCAGATAGGTGTTGTAGGGGGAATCGGCGAGAAGGTCACGCTTGCGCAGGTTTCCGTCGAATGCAGCGCCCATGCCGAAGATGACCGTCGGATCGGTCTGCAAGGGCATGCCGAGGCGCAGCCGGTTGACGAACACGCCGGCCACCTTGCCGCGGTCGGCTTCGGCACCGGTTTCCTTCTCGACGATCGAGGCCAGGATGAGCGCTTCTTCCGGCGTTCGCAGCGGGGTCGTCGGGTCCCGCTCCGCCCATGCAGCGGCCAGCCGCGCCTGCATCGCCCGGGCGGCTCGCTTCAGCACCGCCAGGTCGGTCGAGCCCTTGCTGTAGGCGTAGGTATCGGGATGGAAACGCCCCTCCGGCGACACGCCCGGCGCACCGAGCTCGCGCATGACGTCGGCATCGCTGAGCCCCGTCGTGGCGTGCTTGAGCGCCTCCGCACGGTCGAGCTCGGCGCGGATCTGGCGGAAGGTCCAGCCTTCGCCGAAGCGCACGGTGGCGAGCGTCTCGTCGCCCCGGACCATCTTGTCCAGCAGCTTCCGCGGCGTCGTGCCGGCGCCGATCTCGTAGCTGCCGGCACGGATGAGCTTGGCGCGTCCGGACCAGCGGAACCACTCGTACAGGGCGCGGGGCGAGGTCCGCACGCCGGCGCGGACCCAGGCGTCGGCGATGGCACGGGGCGAATCGCCGAGACCGATCGAGAGCTCGACCGGATCGGTCGCCAGCGGCAGCGGCCGGTCGACCCAGCGGTAGGCGGAAAAGGCCGCGGCGGCGAGAGCGGCGACGAGCGCCAGCGCGAAGAAGAGGATGAAACGCCGTGCTTTCATCAGGAGGTCAAGACCATGGCGGCGTCGGACCTCGCGACGCAGGTGAAGGCGGTGCGAAATGATAATGGCGCATGGACATTCCTCCGAGCGGCGCCGCGCGACTGAGCGATCGCGGCGTCATCCGTGCGATCGGGCCCGACGCCGCCAAGTTCCTGCAGGGCCAGCTCACCAACGACGTGCTGACCCTGGGCGGGGAGCGGGCGAGGCTGGCCGGATTCTGTTCCGCCAAGGGGCGACTGCAGGCAAGCTTCGTCGTCTGGTCGGCGGGCCCCGAGGAGATCCTTCTCGCGTGTCCGCTCGACGTGCTCGCGCCGACCTTGAAGCGGCTGTCCATGTTCGTCCTGCGCGCGAAATGCAGGCTGACGGATGCCAGCGTGGAGATCCACCTGTGGGGCGTCGCAGGAGCACCTGCCGAGGCACTGCTCGGCGTCCTCCCGGCCTGGGGAAGACGCGAGCACGACGGCGGCACCGTCATCCGGCTGCCCGACGCCGCCGGGGTTCGGCGCGCGCTCGTCGCCGCTCCGGCCGGGTCACGGGTGGTGCCCGAGGGAACGCCTTCCCTCCGCCTCGAGGCATGGCATTGGCTCGAGGTGCAGAGCGGCATCGTCAGCATCGAGGCGGCCACGGTCGATCGCTTCGTGCCGCAGATGGTGAACTTCGAGCGCGTCGGTGGCGTCGACTTCCAGAAGGGCTGCTATCCCGGCCAGGAAGTCGTCGCCCGCAGCCAGTATCGCGGCACCACCAAGCGCCGTACCTTTCTCTTCGATTGCGAGTCGGTGCCCCAGCCTGGACAGGACGTCTTCGCCGGCGACGAAGGCGGCGAGCCGGCCGGGACGGTCGCCAACGCCGCACCTCGGCCGGAGGGTCGCGGCGGCAGCGCGCTGGTCGAGCTCAAACTGCTGGCGCTGGACGCGCCCGCCATCCGCCTCGGCGCGCCCGATGGACCGCTGCTTCGCCGATGCGAGCTTCCGTACCCGCTCGCCCTGGAGGCCGAGCCTGCAGCCTGACCGGACGAGCGGCGGGCGCGAGCTGTTCGTCTGGTACCGCGTCAGCCCGTCCTGCGCAGCCGACGCGGAAGGCGCGGTGCGGCAGATGCAGCGCGGCCTGGCGACACGGCATCCCGGACTGCGCGCGCGCCTCCTGGTCCGGCACGCCCAGCCCGACGGCGTCGACACCTGGTTGGAGACGTACATGCGCGACGCGCCGGGCGGCGTCGACGCCGAGATCGAGCAGTCGATCGAGCAGGCTGCGACTGCGACGCTGGTGAGCTTGATCGAGGGTCCCCGCCACGTGGAGGCTTTCGAGCCCGTGCACGGCTGAGCGCACCGGCTGCGGCCTTCAGAGCGCCCGCAGCATCTCCACGTGCTCGATGCCAGCCTCGTCGAACGGCGGGCCGCGCCGGATGAAGCCGGCGCGCTCGTAGAACGGCGCCGCCGACATCTGCGCATGCAGCACGGCTTCGCGATCGCCGCGGGCGCGCGCCGCCGTCAGCAGGGCATCGAGCAAGGCCCGGCCCACGCCGCTGTTGCGCGACGTTCCGGCGACGGCCATGCGGCCGATCTTGGCGACCCCGGGAACGTGCTCGAGCATGCGCCCCGTGCCGAGGGCACGGCCGAGCCGGTTGAAGGCGACGGCGTGGACGGCGTCGACGTCCGCGTCGTCCCACTCCATCTCCGCGGCGATCTTCTGTTCCTCGATGAAGACGGCGTCGCGGATCCGGCGCGCTTCCGCACCGAGCTCCTCCCAGCTGCCGACCTTGACGTCGACCATCGACTGACCCGCCTCGAAGTCGTCGAACAGCGCACGCAGCTCCGCCGGCACGGGCCGCGCCGCCTTCACGTGCGGGTCGGCGAAGACATATGTCAGCTCGCAGCTGACGAGGAGCTGGTCCTGGCGGAATGCGCCGCCGACGAAGAGCATGGAGGAATTGCCGACCCGCGCGCAGCGCATGCCGATCTCGAGCACGTCGTCGTACACGGCGGAGCCGAGGTACTCGAGCGTCGCCTTGCGCACGAACATGTCGCCGCCGAGCGCTTCCATCGTCTCGGCGTAGGGCATCGCGAGCGCGCGCCAGTAGCCGGCCACGGCGGTGTCGAAGTACATCAGGTAGTGGCCGTTGAAGACGATCTTCTGGGCGTCGATCTCGGCCCAGCGGACGCGCAGCCGCTCGCGAAAACGGAAGTCGGAAAGTTGCATGGCAGAGGGGATGCGAGGAGCGCGGCAGTGTGCCAGACTGGCGCATGGCCCTCATCAACTACATCACCCAGGTCCAGCTCGATTTCGGCGCCCTGGCGCTGCTTCCCGAGGAGCTCGAGCGGGCCCGGATCACCAAGCCCCTGCTCGTCACCGATGCCGGGGTCCGCGCCGCCGGCCTGCTCGACAAGGCCGCCCACGCGCTGCGCGGCGTGCCGCACGCCGTGTTCGACGGGACGCCCTCCAACCCGACCGAGGCCGCGGTTCGGCAGGCCGCCCGGATCTACACGGAGCAGGGCTGCGATGGCCTGGTCGCCGTCGGCGGCGGGTCCAGCATCGACCTCGCCAAGGGGGTGGCCATCGTCGCCACCCACCCGGGCCCGCTGACCACGTACGCAACGATCGAAGGCGGCAGCGCCAGGATCAGCGAACGCACCGCGCCGCTGATCGCCGTTCCGACCACCGCCGGCACCGGCAGCGAGGTGGCGCGCGGCGCGATCGTGATCGTCGACGACGGCCGCAAGCTCGGCTTCCACAGCCCGCACCTGATCCCCAAGGGCGCCCTCCTCGACCCTGAGCTGACGATGGGACTGCCGCCGTTCCTGACCGCCGCCACCGGCATGGACGCGATCGCCCATTGCATGGAAACCTTCATGTCGGGCGCGATCAACCCGCCCGCCGACGGCATTGCGCTCGACGGCCTGGAGCGCGCCTGGAGGCACATCGAGCGGGCCACGAAGGACGGCAGCGATCGCGAGGCGCGCTTCAACATGATGAGCGCGAGCATGCAGGGCGCCATGGCCTTCCAGAAGGGCCTCGGCTGCGTGCACAGCCTGAGCCACAGCCTGGGCGGCTTCAATCCGAAGCTGCATCACGGCACGCTCAACGCGATGTTCCTGCCGGCGGTCATCAGGTTCAACGCCAGTGCGCATTCGATGCTGCGCGAGCGCCGGCTGGCGCGCATGGCGCACGCCATGGGGCTGGGCCCGCAGGGTCGGGACGACGAAACCGGCGACGCGGTCGCCACCGCGATCCGGGCGATGAATGCCCGGCTCGGGCTGCCGTCAGGCCTGGCCGAGCTCGGCGTGACGGCTCAGCACTTCGACAAGATCATCGACGGCGCCATGGCCGATCATTGCCACAAGACCAACCCGCGCCTGGCCACGCGCGCCGACTACGTGGCGATGCTCGAGACCTCGATGTGAGGCGCTGAGCCGCCCGCGGGCCAGGCGGCGAGGTACTCGCGCCAGTGCGGCTCGTCGACGCCGCCGAGCGTCCCGCGCACCAGCTCGATCTCGCGCTCGTACTCCGCGTCGGTGAAGCCGCCGCGCATCTTCTGGAAGCGGCAGTACAGCAGGTACGTGTTCATCACGTCCGTCTCGCAGTAGCGGCGGATCTCTTCCGTGCGGCCCTGCAGATAGGCCGGATAGACCTGGCTGCCGTCCATCCCGAGCTTGCCCGGGAAACCGCAGAGGCGAGCCATCGCGTCGAGCGGTGCGGCGCCGCGAGGCTGGTACATCGACAGCAGGTCCATCAGGTCGAGATGGCGCAGGTGGTAGCGGCCGATGTAGTTGTTGAACTTGAACTCGCGGTCGTCCTCGCCCATGTCCCAGTACTTGCTCGCCACGACGCCGTGGCGCAGGCCGCGGTAGTGCAGCACCGGCAGGTCGAAGCTGCCGCCGTTCCAGCTGACGAGCTGCGGCGTGTGACGCTCGACCATGTTGAAGAACGACTGGATCAGGTTGCACTCCTGGCTCTTGCCGCCCGCCTCGCGATCGACGAGGGAGTGCACGCGCAAGCCGTCGGCGTTGCGGAACACGCAGCTGATGACGAGCACGCGCTGCAGGTACAGCGGCATGAAGTCGTTCTTGCCGCGCGACTGGCGTTCGGCGAGCTCGGCGGCGTAGACCCCGGCATCGTCGAGCGCCGAGTCCATCTGCCGCACGGCACGAAGACCGGCCACGTCCGGGATCGACTCGATGTCGAACACCAGCAACGGCCAGGACGACCTCGGCGGGGGCGGCGCGTTCGGCTCGATTCGCGGAGGCCTCAGCGCGGCGGCAGCAGCCGGGCCGGATCGACCGGCTTGCCCTGGCGCCTGATCTCGAAATGCAGCTGCACGGTGTCGGCGTCCGTCGAGCCCATCTCGGCGATCTTCTGGCCCTTGCGCACCGTCTGGTCGTCCTTGACGAGAAGCGTCTGGTTGTGCGCGTAGGCGGTCAGGTAGGTCGTGTTGTGCTTCAGGATGACGAGGTTGCCGTAGCCGCGCAGGCCCGAGCCCGCGTAGACGACCCGACCGTCGGCAGCGGCGAGGACCGGGTCGCCGGCCTTGCCGCGAAAGACCAGCCCCTTGTTTCGGGCGTCGTCGAACGGTGCCGCCACCGGCGCTCCGGCCGGCCAGCCCCAGCTCACGTCGTCGTCCGCGTCGCGCGGGGCCGCCGGCGCGGCGGCGACCGGCGGGGGCAGCACGGGCGCAGCCGCGGCCGGCGGCGCGGGTGCGGTCGGCCCCGCCGTGGTGACCGGCGCCGACGCCGGTGCCGCGGCGGGACGGGCGTCGAGCGGGCGAGTCTCGACGCGGGCCGTCGTGACCGGGCGGGCCACCGCCGCCGTGGGGTCGGCGCCGGGCGCGACGACTCGCAGCACCTGGCCGACCTCGATCAGGTTGGGGTTCGTCAACCCGTTCCAGCGCATCAGGTCCTTCCAGTTCTGACCGCTCTCGAGACCGATCCGGATGAGCGTGTCACCGGGCTTGACCGTGTAGTAGCCGGGCTTTGCCGCCGTATCGACCGCCGGATCCTTGGCCGCCTCGGGCGCGACCGGTGCACTCGCCGCGGCAGCAGAGGCGGCGGCGACGGCCGCGCGGGGCACCGGCGAGCGATCCTCGACGGGTGCGCGATGCGGCGTGTTCGTGCAGGCGGCGACGACGAGCAGAGCCGCCACGCCCGCCACGCGCCGGAACAGGCGCCGTCCCGACCGGTCGATCTCGACCATGGAAAAGCTTGTTGTTGGATGGGTCACGCGAGCCCTGATTTTAAAGGGACGAATTTCACCGCCTCGTGAACGGTGCGGGTAAAGCCGAGCTCGCTCCGATCGACCACGACCAGCGCTTGCGCGCCGCTGCCCTGCTCGACCGGCGACACCAGCCGGCCGCCGACCGCGAGCTGCTCCAGCCAGGCGCCAGGGATGTCCTCGCCCACGGCCGCGGCGACGATGCTGTCGTAGGGCGCGCCCGCAGGGTGGCCGCGCCGGCCGTCGTCGAAGACGAGTCTCAGGCGATCGGACCGGATCGGCGCCAGGAGGTTCCGGGCTTTGTCGTGCATCGACTTCAGGCGCTCCACCGACACGACCCGCCGCCCGAGCTCACACAGCAGGGCCGCCTGGTAGCCGCAGCCGGTGCCGATCTCGAGCACCGCGCCGAGGCTGCCGCTGGAACGGGCGGCGGTGCCGCCGAGCAGCATCTCGAGCATCCGGGCAACGACCGATGGCTTGGAGATCGTCTGCCCGTGACCGATCGGCAGGCTGGTGTCCTCGTAGGCCTGCGTCGCCAGCGCGGGATCGACGAAGGCGTGGCGCGGCACCTTGGCGAACGCCGCGAGGACGTGCGGCTGCACCACGCCGCCGGCGCGGAGGCGCTCGACCATGCGCCGGCGCACGTCGGCCGAATCCAAGCCGAGACCGGCCGGAGGTGACGAGGCGGCCCGCGCCGCAACGCGCGTCGGATGCAGCCGGTCGAGAGGCAGCGGGAACTTGCGTTGCGGCCGCTCCGGGGACGTCATTCCGGCTGTCCGGTCCAGCGCCGCCAATGGGGCAGGCTCGCGTGATCGGTGAGATCCACGTGCAAGGGCGTGATGGACACGACCCCGTTCGCGGTGGCGTGGAAGTCGGTCCCGGGACCGGCCTCACGGGCATCGCCGGCTGGCCCGATCCAGTACAGCGGCTCGCCGCGCGGACTCATCTGGCGGATGACCGGCTCGCTCGCGTGCCGTCGCCCGAGCCGCGTGACGCGGCGCGGCAGGATGTCCGCGTCGGGCCGGTTGGGGATGTTGACGTTCAGCAGGTAGTTCGCCTGCTGGGGCGGCTCGCGCAGCACGTGCTCGATGACGCTGCGCGCCAGACGACCGGCGGCGTCCAGGTGGGCCCAGCCCTTCTCGACCTGCGAGAACGCGATCGCCGGAATGCCGAAGAGATGTCCCTCCATGGCGGCGGCGACGGTGCCCGAATAGAGCGTGTCCTCGCCCATGTTGGCGCCTTGATTGATGCCCGATACCACCAGATCCGGCCGGCGCTCGAGGAGACCCGACAAGGCGAGGTGAACGCAGTCGGACGGCGTGCCGTTGATGTAGAGATGCCCGTTCGCGGCCGTGTAGACGGTGAGGCCGCGATTGAGCGTCAGGGAGTTGGACGTGCCGCTCGCGTTCTGCTCCGGAGCGACGACATCGAGGTCGCCGAGGCCCTCGCAGGCCTGGACCAGCATGGCCAGCCCCGGTGCCAGGTAGCCGTCATCGTTGGCAATGAGGATTCGCATCGCGAGATTGTAGGGACGCGTCCCGCGCGCGCGGTCTCGCGACCGCCCTCTGCGTATGATCGTCCGCGCTCGTCGCGACTGCCGGCGAGCGCCATCGAAAGGCTTCCTCATGCACGCTTGGCTTTGCGAGAACCCCACCGGTGTCGAGGCACTGCAGTGGAAGGAGCTTCCGACCCCCGAGCCGCAGCCCGGCGAGGTTCGGGTCGCGATCAAGGCCGCGAGCCTCAACTTCCCCGACCTGCTGATCGTCCAGAACAAGTACCAGATGAAGCCGGCCCTGCCCTTCGTGCCTGGCTCGGAATACGCGGGCGTCGTCGAGGCCGTCGGTGATGGCGTGGGGCACCTCAAGGTCGGCGATCCGGTGGCGGCGTTCGCCGGCACCGGCGGCTTCGGCACGCATGCCGTCGTCAAGGCCAACCTCGTCATGCCGCTGCCCCCGGGCTTCGCTTTCGACGATGCCGCGGCCTTCATCCTGACCTACGGGACGACGCACCACGCCCTCGTCGACCGTGCTGCGCTCCAACGCGGCGAGACCCTGCTGGTGCTCGGCGCCGCCGGCGGCGTCGGCACGGCAGCGATCCAGATCGGCAAGATCATCGGCGCACGCGTCATCGCCGCCGCCTCGAGCGACGCGAAGTGCGCCCTGTGCCGCGAGATCGGCGCCGACGCGACCATCAACTACGGCAGCGCCGACGTGCGCGGCGAGATCAAGAAGCTCACCGACGGCAAAGGGCCCGACGTCGTCTACGACCCGGTGGGCGGGGACCTCGCCGAGCCGGTCTTCCGCTCGATCGGCTGGCGCGGCCGCTACCTCGTCGTCGGCTTCGCCCAGGGCGGCATACCGGCCCTGCCGCTCAACCTCGCCCTCCTCAAGGGCGCCTCGATCGTCGGCGTGTTCTGGGGCGAATTCGCGCGACGCGAGCCGGCTGCCAATGCTCGCGCGCTCGCCGAGCTCGCGGGGTGGTATGCCGGAGGGACGGTGAAGCCGGTGATCGACGCGCGCATGCCGATGCACGAGCTTCCGGCCGCCTACGCGCGCATGGCGAGCCGGCAGGTGCGCGGCAAGCTCGTGATGACGAACGGCTGAACCACGGCCGCTCGTCCGCACGGCGGCGGCACTTCCGCACGGGGCATCGCGGCGTCCCGCAAACGGTCGATCGCGGCAGGAGAGCCTCTTATAGGCTCCTCTCGTGACCAACCGTATCCAGCCCGCCCCATGAACACAGAGCCGATGCGCCTCGACGACGCCGGCGCGACATTCCCCTATGTCTACGAGACCCGCGAATGGCTGCACCGCTGCGCCAAGCGAATGCTCGAGCTCGATCCCGATCTCGACCCGGTGGCGGCCATGCACGTCGTCGACGGGATGGCGGTGAGCTCGCGCTGGCGGCTGATGCTGCCGGAGGCGGTCGCGGAAGCGCTCTACTCCGACTGCCAGTACGGCGGGCCGGCCTTCGGCTCGCGTGAAAGGCGCGACGACGACCCGTCGTGATCCGTTACCGCTGCGTTACGCCCCGGCAGCGCGCCGGTCTACAAAATCACGGCGTGCGCCAACACGGACGCGAGCCGGCACGGCACAGTTCTTCGACGCACTTCTGCGGCAGCCCGGAGCCTCATCCATGAAGATCATTTCAGCCACGCTCATATGCACGGCCTTCCTCATCGCCGGCGCTGCCGGCGCGGCGAACGTCCCTGTCCCTCCGGCGAAGAAGGCCACCGCGGCCGAGCCCGCCGCAGTTCCAGGCGCGAAGACCGTCAAGGGCGAAGGCGCCGCGCCGAAGAAGACGGGCGCCGCGCCGGCGAGCGAAGCCCTCACCGATCCCTACTCCACGCCGCTTCTCCTCAACGCACGGCCGTTGTCGGTCGGCCGTCCTTGAAAGGCGCGCTCGCGATCGCGGCATTGCTGTGCGGCGGTGCCGCCGGCGCGGCCGACGTCTTCGTGCCCGCGCATCGGACGCGCGACGGCAGCTACGTGCCGCCGAACGTCGCGCCGAATTCGGCCGGCTCGTATCTCGCCCGCCGGCCCGGGAAAGGCGCCGCGACGCGCAGTGTCAGTTCACGCCAGGCGCCTCCGGCCCTGGTGCCGCCGCTGCTCGCCAACGCACAGCCGATCCGGCGATAGTCGTCGGCGTCGCTCACCAAGCAGAACGGCCCCGAGGGGCCGTTCTGCTTGGTGAAGTGGGGTGGCTGATGGGGCTCGAACCCACGACAACAGGAATCACAATCCTGGACTCTACCAACTGAGCTACAGCCACCGCCGAAGCTCGAAGTATAGCGACGGGCCCTCAGCGCGGCTCGCTGGCGGCAGGCTCCGACGAGGCCGCCGCCTTGTCGTTGATGGACACCTTGTGACGCGCCTTCAAGGCCGCGTAGTAGGCCTGCGATTCGGCGTCGCCCCAGACCTGCGCGTACTGCGCCTTGGCCTTCTCGGGGTCGGCGACGCTCGGGTCGCGGCCCCAGATCTTCGTGATCTTCGCGACGGCGTAACCCTGGTCGCCAAGCTCGACGCCGACGAACGCCGGCAGCGCGGTCACGGGAGCCTTCAGCACGGCCTCGAGAAGCTGCGGCGGAAGATCGCGGCCCTGGGCACGGGAGACGATCAGCGTCGAATCGGAGAGCGCCGTCGACGGCGCCGCGCGCACGGCGGCCAGGCGCTCCGTGCCGAGCTTCCTGGCGGCCGCCGTCGCCTGGAGCAAGGCCAGCTGCTGTCGCACCCTGTCCTTCACCTGAGCGAGCGGCAACTGCTGCGCAGGGACGTACTGGACGACGCGCCCCGCCGCCAGCTGGTTGGCGCCGATGTCGATGGCCTTGGTGTTGCGTTTCTCGCGGAGCACCTCCTCCGCGAACAGCGCCTCCAGGAATTTCGCGTTGGCGAGCGGGCCCTGCACGTTCGGACCGGGCGTGCGCGTGACCTGCTGCGCCGTGCGGATCTCGAGCTTCCACTTGTCGGCCGCCGGCTTCAGGCTGTCGGCCTGCTCGTACACGGTGTCGCCGAACTCGACCGCCGCATCGGCAAAGCGTTTCTGCGCGAGCTGGTCACGGACCTCCGCCTCGAGCTCGGCGCGCACCGATTCGAAGCTGCGCTTGTCGCCACCGCGCGTCCCCGTGACCTGGATGATGTGGAAGCCGAAGCTGCTCTCGACGACGCCGCTGATGTCGCCCGGCTTCATCTCGAAGGCTCCGTCCAGCCCCTCGATCGCGCCCTTGGCGAAGAAGTCGAGGTCGCCGCCCTTGGCCGCCGACCCTTCGTCCTGCGAGTGCTTGCGGGCGATGTCCGCGAAGGCGGCTGGGTTCTTGCGCACCTCCGCGAGCAGCGCCTCCGCCTTCGACCGCGCCTGGTCGCGCTCGGCCTTGGGCGCATTCTTGTCGGCCGCGATCAGGATGTGGCTGGCCCGCCGCTCCTCGGTGGACGTGTAGCGCTTCTCGTTCTGCGCATAGTGCTTGCGCAGCTCGTCCTCGGTGATCGCGACGCCCTTCTTCAGCGCCTCGAGATCGAGCACGACGTACTCGACCGTTGCCTGCTCGGGCGCCCTGAACTGGGCGGCGTTCGCCGGATCCTTGTAGAAGGCCTCGACCTCCGCATCCGTGGGCTGGGTCTTTGCGAGCTGGTCCTTGACCTCGAACCGCTGCACCTGGACCTCGCGCTGCTGGAACATGGCGTCGAGCGCCGCCGACGCCGCCGCGGCCGGGGCGAGCACCGAGTCCGTGAGCGGCTGCTGCACCTGTCGCCGCGAGATGTCCTGGCGCAGGCGCTCCGCGAAGGCTTCCGACGACATCCCGACCGACGCCAGCACGTCGCGATTGACGCTGCCGTCGGGGTTGCGCAGCTGCGCGAACTCGGGGTCGCTCTTGAACAGCCGCTCGAGCCGCTCGTCGCTCGTCACGAGGTGGAGCTTGTCGGCGGCGGCCAGCATGAGCCGCTCGCGGATGAGGTTCTCCAGCGCAAGGCCGCGCATCTCGGGGGTGTCGAACAGCTTCGCATCGAGATTCGGCATCTGACGGCGTGCCCGCTCGATGCGCTCCCGGATGGAGTTGTCGAGCTCGGCCGTCGTGATCGACTGGCCTGCGACCTTGGCGACCACCTGCTGCTGCTCGGCGTTGAAGCCGCTGTAGCCCTGGATCCCGAAGAACACGAACGACGGGAAGATCAGCAGCACCAGCAGGAACTGCAGGGCACGCGTGTGGCGGCGGAGGAAGTCGAACATGGACGCTCGGATGGAGAAAAGGCGAACCGTGGTTCGCCTTCGTTCGGGGGTCGGAATTCTAGCCGAGCGCCGCTGCCGAGCGCTTCCGTCGGCAGGGGTATTGGTGGGTGCTGAGGGGCTCGAACCCCCGACCTACGCCTTGTAAGGGCGCCGCTCTACCAGCTGAGCTAAGCACCCGCGAGCCGCCGGCAATCAGCGGTGCAGGATCAGTTGAGGGCGTCTTTCAGTGCCTTGCCCGGACGGAACTTCGGAATCTTGGCCGCCTTGATCTTGATGGCTGCTCCGGTGCGCGGATTGCGCCCCGAGCGAGCGGCGCGCCTGCCGACGCTGAACGTGCCGAAACCGACGAGCGAAACCGTGTTGTTCTTCTTCAGGCTGGTCTTGACGCCGCCGATCACGGCCTCGAGGGCGCGCGACGCCGCCGCCTTCGAGATGTCTGCCTGCGTGGCGATGTGCTCGATCAGTTCCGTTTTGTTCACGTAGGTTTCCCCCTCAGGAAAAGCGATGACTCTGCCGGCTTCGTTCGTGGGACCGTGCGGCATCACGTGTGCGCGCCGAGGCGAAACGATTACAGCGTTGCGATTCTTCAGTGTCAAGCAGGGTTGCCGCCTCAATTTGCACCGCGCATCGGGAATTGGCTCGCGTTGCCAGACATCCCCTCTTGACACCCTTGCGTGCGCGCTACGACCGACCAAGCTCGGGCCTGCGGCGCGCTCATCCTCGAAGCGCCTCGGCGATGGCACGGCCCATGTCCACGGTCGACGCCTTGCCGCCGAGATCGGCCGTCTTCGGCCCTTGTCCGCGCGGATCGAGAACAGCCTCGATGGCCTCGATCACGGCGTCGTGCGCGTCGCGGTGGCCGAGGAAGTCGAGCATCAGCGCAGCCGACCAGATCTGCCCGATGGGGTTGGCAATGCCGCGCCCGGCGATGTCCGGTGCCGAGCCGTGCACCGGCTCGAAGAGCGACGGATGCTCGCGCGTCGGGTTGATGTTGGCCGAGGGCGCGATGCCGATCGTGCCCGTGCAGGCAGGTCCCAGATCGCTGAGGATGTCGCCGAACAGGTTGCTCGCGACGACCGTGTCGAACATCTGCGGACGCTGCACGAAATGCGCCGTGAGGATGTCGATGTGGAAGCGGTCCACGCGCACGGCCGGGAAGCGCGCCGCCATCGCCTCGACGCGCTCGTCCCAGTACGGCATGGTGATCGCGATGCCGTTCGACTTGGTCGCCGAGGTCAGGTGCTTCTTCGGCCGCGATGCCGCCAGCTCGAACGCGTACTTCAGGACGCGGTCGACGCCGACGCGCGACATCACCGTCTCCTGGACGACGACCTCGCGCTCGGTGCCCTCGAACATGCGGCCGCCGATGCTGGAGTACTCGCCTTCGGTGTTCTCGCGCACGATCATCATGTCGATGTCGCCCGGCGCCAGGCCGGCGAGCGGCGAGCGCACACCGGGCATCAGGCGCGCCGGCCGCAGGTTGACGAAGAGGTCGAAGTCGCGCCTGAACTTCAGGAGCGAACCCCACAGCGACACGTGGTCCGGCATCTTCTCGGGCCAGCCCACGGCGCCGAAGAGGATGGCGTCGTGCCCGCCGATCTGTTCCTTCCAGTCCGCCGGCATCATCGTCCCGTGCCGCTCGAAGTACGGCCACGACGCGAAGTCGAAGTGATCGAACGCGAGCGGGATCGAGAACCGCGTGGCGGCGGCCTCGAGCACACGCAAGCCCTCGGGCATCACCTCGGTGCCGATGCCGTCGCCGGGGATGACGGCGATTCGATGCGTCTTGCTCAAGGGGGTGTCTCCTTCGCTGTGAGGGGTCGGGGCGCTCGCACGACGAGGGCGACGCCAGCCACCGTGAGGGCCATGCCGAGCATCATCAGAGGCGTGAACGACTCGCCGAACAAAGCCCACGCCATCAGTGCGGTGCAGGGCGGAACGAGGTAGAGCAGGCTCGTCACGGCCGTCGCCTCGCCGCGCTGGATGAGCAGGTACAGCAGCGAGCTGCCGCCGAGGGTCAGTGCCCCGACCGACCAGGCCATGGCGATCGCCAGATCGGGGTGCCATCGCATGACACCGGGCTCGAGAAGGGCGAACGGCAGGCAGACGACGATGCCCGCGAGCATCTGCACGGCGCTTGCCGAGCGCACGTCGCAGGGCGCGACGAAGCGCTTCTGGTAGAGCGTGCCGATGGTGATGCTGAAGAGCGCCACCGTCGCCATCGCCAGGTTGCGCGCGGTGACCTCGCCGATGCCGAGCTTGCCCCAGACGACCAGCGCCAGCCCCGCGAAGCCGAGCACCAGCCCGAGCCATCTCCGCTTGGACAGGCCGGGCGCGTCGGCCGAGGCCGCGCCGCGCGAGATCCAGAGGGCCGTGAGCACCGGCTGCAAGCCGACGAGCAGCGCCACCGTGCCGGCGCCGAGCCCGTCGCGGATGGCGGCCCACACGCCGCCGAGGTAGCCCGCCTGCATGAACGCGCCGGTCACGAGGAGGTGCCCCCACTGCACCCGGCCCTGTGGCCACGCGGCGTGGACGACGGCGATCCAGACGGCGAAGCAGATCGCAGAGAGGCCGAAGCGGACCAGCAGGAAGCTGAACGGCGGCGAGTGCGGCATGGCCAGCCGTGCCACCACGAATCCGGTCGCCCAGATGACGACGAACAGCCAAGGCATGGCGCTGACGAACGCATCGCGCCGTGCGCTCGCCGACCCGGCGCTAGCGGACACGGGCACGGATTTCCGGCAAGGCCTTCTGCAGGTAATAGACCATCGACCAGATCGTCAGCACGGCGGCCACCACGATCAGCACCGTGCCCCACCAGGCCGTGTCGATGAGCCCGAAGAGCCGCCCGTGGTACAGCAGGAAGGGAATGGCGATCATCTGCACCACCGTCTTCAGCTTGCCGAGGACGTGCACCGCGACGCTGCGCGAGGCGCCGATCTGCGCCATCCACTCGCGCAAGGCCGAGATCGCGATCTCGCGGCCGATGATCACCAGGGCGATGAGCGCGTCGAGTCGGTGCAGGTGGACGAGCACCAGAAGCGCGGCGGTCACCAGGAACTTGTCGGCCACCGGGTCGAGGAACGCGCCGAACGAGGACGTGAGATTGAGCTTGCGGGCGAGATAGCCGTCGAGCCAGTCGGTTGCGGCGAAGAGGATGAAGAGCGTCGTGCCGACGATGTTCTGCGTCTCGACCGGCAGGTTCGTGTAGTACACCCCGACGACGAGCGGTATCGCGACGATGCGGGCCCAGGTCAGCAGCGTCGGCAGGTTGAAGAACATCGGGAGATTGTGCCCACGGTCCGGCGCCGAGGGCGCCCGGGGGCTAGTTGTCGAGCGTGCGGGGCTTGAACTTGCGATCGTCGTCGAACAGGAAGGTCTCGACGAACTTCCACGGCCGCGGCAGGTGGGACACGTCGCCGTACGGGCCGGCGCGATGGATCGCGTCGGTGGCGATGCGCAGCGTGTCCTTGGCCTGGCGCGGCTCGCGCAAGGTCACGATGCGGCGGACGCTGCCGTCGCGGTTCAGCTCGACCTCGAGGACCGGGATCGCCAGCAGCTGGTCGGGCACCTTGCCCATGTAGGTGATGCCGGGGTTGGCGGCGACGAGGCGAAGCGCCGCCTGGCGCCGAACCTCGGTCCAGTTGCGCATGGTCGCGGGAGCAGCCAGGCGAGCGCTGTCCGGCCGAGCGGCGGCGACCACCGGCGGCGGAACGGCAGCCGGCTCGCGGGACTGCTCGCGCGACTGCTCGACCGGCGGCGCCGACGGAAGCGTCTCACCCGGAGCCCGGTCGGAAGACGGCGACGAGCAGGCTGCCACCAGGGCGCAGCAGACCACCGCCAGTCGACGGACGCCCACGAATTCAGTGCAAGGCACGATAGATCTCCTCTGCGAGCTCCCTCGACACGCCCTCGACCGACGCGAGGTCCTCGACGCTGGCGTGGCCGACGCCGCGCGCGCCGCCGAAGCGTTGCAGGAGTTTCGCGCGTTTCTTGGGCCCGATGCCGGCGATCTCCTCGAGCTTGCTCGCGCCGGTGCGGACGCTCGCCCGCCGCGCGCGCATGCCGGTGATCGCGAAGCGGTGCGCCTCGTCCCGGATCTGGGCGACCAGCATCAGCGCCGCCGACTCGCGCCCGAGCGCGACCTTGGGGCGGCCGTCGGCGAAGACCAGCTCCTCGAGCCCGACCTTGCGCCCTTCCCCCTTCTCGACGCCGACGATGTGCGAGACCTCGATGCCGAGCTCCTCGAACACCTCCCGCGCCACGCCGACCTGACCCCGCCCGCCATCGACGAGCACCAGGTCGGGCAAGCGGGCAGTGCCCTGATTCGCTGCCTCCGCGAGCTTGGCGTAGCGGCGGATCAGCACCTGGCGCATGGCGCCGTAGTCGTCGCCCGGCGTGACGCCGGCGATGTTGTAGCGCCGGTATTGCGAGCTCTGCATCTTGTGCGCCTCGAACACCACGCACGAGGCTTGGGTCGCCTCGCCCGCCGTATGGCTGACGTCGAAGCACTCGATGCGGAAGGCATGCAGGTCCTCCACCACCAGATCGAGCGCGTCGACGAGGGCCCGCGTCCGCGCCTGCTGCGAGCCCTCCTCGGCCAGCAGCTGGGCCAGGCGCAGAGCCGCACCCCGGACGCACATGTCGAGCCAGGCGCGGCGCGGCTCGCGCGGCTGGTGCTGCACCGTCGTCCGCACGCCGCCATGCGCCGCCAGAGCATCGACGAGCGCCTTGTCGACCGGATGGCTGACGACGAGCAGCGGGGGCAATCCGCCGTCGAGGTAGTGCTGGGCGATGAAGGCCTCGAGGACGCGCACTTCGGGCGATCTCGCCGCCGCTGGCTCCGCTGCGTGCGTGTCGATGCGGCCGGCTTCCGCGTACCCCCCGTCGTTGCCTTCGCCCGTCGGCGCCGGGGTGGCATCCGCCGAAGAATCGTCTTCGGCCGCGGCGCCGGCCTCGATGTCCATGGCCGCCTCAATCTGCTTCGGAAAGTAAGGCCGGTCGCCCAGGTGCCGGCCGCCGCGCACCATCGCCAGGTTGACGCAGGCACGGCCGCCCTCGACCTTGACGGCGAGGATGTCGGTGTCGACCGGGCGCGCCCCGGTGTTGTCCTCGACCGCCTGCTGGTGCAGGACGCGCGCGAGCGAGCCGATCCGGTTGCGGATCTCCGCCGCCTGCTCGAACTGCAGCGCCTCGGCGCGAGCCATCATCTGCGCCTGCAGCGAATCCATCAGCTCCTGCTGCTCGCCCTGGAGGAAACGCTCGGCATGCGCGACGTCACGGGAGTAGTCCTCGGGCTCGATGTAGCCGACACACGGCGCCGAGCAGCGCTTGATCTGGTACAGCAGGCACGGACGCGTCCGGTTGGCGAACACGGTGTCCTCGCAGCTGCGCAGGTGGAACACCTTCTGCAGCAGCTGGATCGAGTCCTTGACGGCCCAGGCGCTCGGAAACGGCCCGAAGTAGCGATGCTTCTGGTCGACGGCACCGCGGTAGTAGGCGACGCGTGGAAAGCGGTGCGACTCGATCTTGAGGTACGGGTAGCTCTTGTCGTCGATGAAGCGGATGTTGAAGCGCGGCGCGAGCGTCTTGATGAGGTTGTTCTCGAGCAGAAGCGCTTCGGCCTCCGAGCGCACCACCGTCGTCTCCATCCGGGCGATGCGCGAGACCATGTGGCCGATCCGGATCGCGCCTTCGCTGCCCGCGTGCCGCTTGGTGAAGTAGCTGGCGACGCGCTTGCGCAAGTCGCGCGCCTTGCCGACGTAAAGGACGTTCCCGGCCGCGTCGAAGTAGCGATAGACGCCAGGCAGGTTGGGCAGGCTCGCCACCTCGGCCATGAGGCGCTCGCGGGCCGTCTCCGGCGCCTCGGCGCGGCTGGGCTCGCCGGGGCTTGCGGCAATCTCCTGGTTCACGCAAACGATTGTGCCGCGACCCCCGCGGCGCAGCCCTGCGCTTCGATAATCGCCGCGATGCGATGGGACCTCTACTGCAGGGTCGTCGACAACTTCGGCGATGCGGGAGTGGCCTGGCGGCTGGCGGCAGATCTCGCCGCGCGCGGCGAGCGGGTCCGCCTGGCCATCGACGATCCGCGGCCGCTCGCCTGGATGGCTCCCGGCGGCGCTCCGGGCATCGAGGTGAGCGCGTGGGCCGACGCGCCGACGCCGGCCGCCGACGTGATCGTGGAGCTGTTCGGCGGTGGCCTTCCGCAGGGCGCGCGAGAGGCCGCGGCAGGGTCGCCGTCGAATCCGGTTCTCCTGAACCTGGAGCATCTCAGCGCCGAGCCGTACGTCGAGCGCTCGCATGGCCTCCCATCGCCGGTGACGCTGCCCTCCGGCACGGCGCTGACGACCTGGTTCTACTACCCGGGCTTCACTTCGCGCACCGGCGGCCTCCTGCGCGAGCGCGATGTGCTGTCGCGCCGGGCGGCGTTGGACCCGGCCTCCTGGGCCAGATCGCGGGGCATCGAAGTGCGCACGGGCGAGCGGCTGGCGAGCCTGTTCTGCTACGCGAATGGCGCGGTCGGCGAGCTGCTGCAGGCGCTGGCGCGTCGGCCCACCCTGCTGCTGCTCGCGCCCGGCCCGGCCGCCGACCAGGCTGCACATCATCTGGGCAGTGGCCTCGCGCTCGCGGCACTGCGCGCGATCCGCCTGCCTTTCCTGAGCCAGGCGGAGTTCGACCATCTGCTGTGGTCCTGCGCGATCAACGGGGTTCGCGGCGAGGACTCGCTTGTGCGCGCGCTCTGGGCCGGCGCGCCGTTCGTCTGGCAGCTCTATCCGCAGGCCGACGGCGCGCACGCGGCCAAGCTGGAGGCGTTCCTCGACCTCTTCCTGGCCGGCGCCGACAACGAGCTGGCCCGTCCCCTTCGTTCGCTGTTCCGACGCTGGAACGGTGTGGACGAGGGCGCTGCGCCGCTTGAAATCCCGGACACGGCAGCCACTTCGACGTGGGCAGGCCACTGTCGCGCCTTTCGCGACCGCCTCGGCGAGCAGAGAGAACTCACGGCCGGGCTGATGGAGTTCGTCGCCTCCAAACGCTAGAATCGAAGGCTTTGCGCCAGTCCTGCAGCGCCTCAGCGCGACCCGCGGGCGCGCTTTCTCCTCATCCTCTTCTCGATGGATCAGACGTCATGAAAATCGCCCAGGAAATTCGCGCCGGCAACGTCATCATGCAGGGCAAGGATCCGATGGTCGTCCTGAAGACGGAGTACAGCCGCGGCGGCCGCAACTCGGCCACGGTGCGCATGAAGCTGAAGAGCCTGCTCAGTAACTCCGGCACCGAAGTCGTCTTCAAGGCCGACGACAAGATGGACCAGATCATCCTCGACAAGAAGGAGTGCACCTACTCCTACTTCGCCGACCCGATGTACGCCTTCATGGACGCCGAGTACAACCAGTTCGAGGTCGAATCGGAGAACATGGGCGACGCGATCCAGTACCTCGAGGACGGCATGCCGGTCGAAGTGGTGTTCTACGACGGCAAGGCGATCTCGGTCGAGCTGCCCACGTCGCTCGTGCGCGAGATCACCGACACCGAGCCGGCCGTCAAGGGCGACACCTCGGGCAAGGTCATGAAGACGGCGAAGCTCGCCACGGGCATGGAAATCTCGGTGCCCCTCTTCGTGCAGACCGGCGACAAGGTCGAGATCGACACCCGCACGCACGAGTACCGCAAGCGGGTGTAGGCGCCCTTCGCCGGCGTGCGACGGGCAGGCGCTACCGGCCCGTCCCGTTTGGGCATGATGGTGCGATGGGCTTCGACTTCTCGCTCGTCACGGCGCCGTTCCGGATGCAGCCCGGGCTGCGCCGGCTGGCGCCGGGCACGCCGCAGCTGACGCCGTCGCGGCCGAACGGCCGGCATCTGCGCGAGAAGGTCGCGGTGCTCGGAAGCTTTGCCGCGCAGGCGCTGCTCACGGTGCCGGGGTTCGACGAGCGGCCCGTCTTTCGCACCGTCGCCGCCGAGGCCGCGCGGGACGCGTCGCCTGCGTTTGCGCTCGATGCGAGCGGCGACGAGCTCGCGCTGCGCGCGCCCCTGCTGGGCTGGGCGATTCAAGGGGGGGCCGCGCGCGGCGACGGCGATCCGGCGCTGGGCGACCTGCTGCGCGGCCTCCCGCCGGCCCTGCGTCCGGCCGCACTGCTCGCGCTCGCCTACGAGGAAGACTTCGCCGTGATCGACACGACCACCACGAGCATCCCCTGGCTCGCCGTCTGCCTGCCGTCGCGCTGGGCACCCGAAACCAAGGTCGGGCGACCTTTCGCAGAGGTGCACGCGCCAGTCGCCGACAACACCACTCTCGTTGCCGCGGCGGCGTCGCTGGCGCGCCTGGTCGCCGGGCCGGAACGCTGGGAGCGTTTCGTCTGGACGATCACCCCCGAGCCGCGCCTGCACCAGCATCCGGAGCGGGCGGGAACGGACTGGCCGGCCGCCGGCGCCGCGCCGCTCGACGAAGCAGCGCGCAGCCTTGCCGAGGTGGCATCGTTCCGATGGGAGCGTCAGACCTTCATCCCGATCGTCGGTACCCCGCACGCGCTGTTCACGATCCACGTCCAAAGCCTTCCGCTCGCCGAGGCGATCGTCACCCCCGAGGACGCGCGGCGCGTCCACGCCGCCGTCGCGAGCATGTCGGCCAACGTGATCGCCTACCGCGGTCTCGGCGTCGCCCGTGAGCGCCTCCTGCACTGGCTGGCGCGCCGCGGCGCGGACGCGCGGCCGGCGTGAACACCGCGCCGATCCGCCCTGCACGCATCGCCTGCGATCCGGACGGCACGCCCCGCTCGCTCGACTTCGGCGACATCTACCACCCGCGCGAAGGTGCACGGTCCCAGGCGCGCCACGTGTTCCTGGCCGGCAACGACCTGCCGGCGCGATGGGCCGGTCGCGAGCGCTTCGTCGTCCTCGAGACCGGCTTCGGGCTCGGCAACAGCTTCCTCGCGACGTGGGAGGCGTGGAAGGCCGATCCCGAACGCTGCAAGACGCTGGTGTTCATCTCCATCGAGGCGAGGCCGCCGACGGGCGAGGTGCTGACCGGCATGCCGCGCGACACGGGGCTCGCTCCCTTGGCCGCCGAGCTCGCCGGCCAGTGGCCGCCGCTGACCTGGAACCTGCACCGACTCGACTTCGAACGAGGTGCGGTGCAGCTGTCGCTGGCCTTCGGCGATGTCGCCGCCTGGCTGCCCCAGCTGACCGCGGAGGTCGACGCGTTCTTCCTCGACGGCTTCGCCCCGGCCGTCAATCCGGGCATGTGGGACCCGCGGCTCTTCAAGGCCATGGCGCGCCTGGCAGGCCGCGGCGCAACCGCCGCGACCTGGACCGCGGCACGCCCGGTGCGCGACGGCTTGCGGAACGCCGGGTTCGAGGTTCGTCCCGGCGCCGGCGTCGGCCACAAGCGCGACATCACCCTCGCCCGCTTCGCGCCCCGGTCTCCTCCTCGCAGGTCGCCGCGACAGCTCGCCGGCCGCCCCGCCGCCGGAGGCTCCCCTGCCCACCCGATCGTCGTCGTCGGTGCCGGCCTGGCCGGCTGCGCCCTGGCCTCGGCGCTCGCCGAGCAAGGTCGGCACATCCTTGTGCTCGAGCGCCGGTCGCAGGCGGCGAGCGAAGGCTCGGGCAACCCGGCCGGGATCCTGCACGGCGTCGTCCATGCCGCCGACAACCGCCACGCCCGCTTCTACCGGGCCGCTACGCTCGCTGCGCAGGCCGCCGTCCAGGCAGCGATCGAGGAGCAAGGCGTCGCCGGCAGCCTGGCCGGGCTCCTGCGCCTCGAGCACGGCGCGGGCGGGATCCGGCGCATGCAGGCGGTGCTGGACCGTCTGGGACTGCCCGGCGACTACGTTCAGGCGCTCGACGTCGCCGCCGCGGCAGAGCGGGCGGGCGTGCCGCTCCCGGCGCCGGCCTGGTACTACCCGCAAGGCGGCTGGGTCGATCCGGGCGCCCTGGCGCGCTCCTTCCTCGTCCGGGCGGGTGACCGGGCTCGCCTCGCCGTCGGCTGTCGCGTCGCCGGGCTGCGCCGGAACGGCGATCGCTGGACGGTGCTCGACGCCCAGGGTGGAGCGATCGCCGAAGCCGCCGTCGTCGTCCTCGCGAACGCCAGCGAAGCGCTCGGCCTCCTCGGCAGCCAGGCATGGCCCCTCGAGACGAGCCGCGGCCAGCTCACGGGTGTCGACGTCGATCCGGGGTGGACGGCTCTGCTGCCGCGGATTCCGGTGGCGGGCGCCGGCTACGTCCTGCCGCCGATCGACGGCAAGCTCTGGTGCGGTGCCAGTTCTCAGGGCGGCGTCGACGATCGATCGTCGACGCCTGCCGACCATCGGCACAACCTGGAACGGCTCCGGGCGCTGCTCGGCCCGGTGCCTTCGGTGGAGGTGGGAAGCCTGGCCGGCCGCGCCGCGTTCCGCTGCGTCGCCGTGGACCGACTGCCCGTGATCGGCGCCGTCCCGTCGCTGCACGATCCCGACGCCGGTCGGCTCGATCAGCCGCGCCTGGTGCCTCGGGAGCCGGGGCTTTTCGTGTTCACGGCGCTCGGATCACGCGGCATCGCCACATCGGTGCTCGGCGCCCGAATGCTGGCCGCCGCGATCACGGGCGCGCCGTCGCCGGTGGAGACGGACCTGCTCGATGCCGTCGATCCGGCACGCTTTCAGGTTCGGACGTTCCGGCGCGGTGCTGCGGCGGAGCCGGCCGCGGACGCCGCTCAGCCGCCGGTGGGGCCCATGGCGGGGTCGGCCGGCGCCTGATTGACGGGTTGCCCCTCGGCCGCGGAGTCGGCGCCGGGCGCCGCGACCTTGCGGTCGGCCTTTTCCTTCTCCTTTTCTTCCTTCTTCTTCTTCTTGGCCAGCTCGCGCTGGCGCTTCTCGAACGAATAGTTGGGTTTTGCCACGGACCGTCCTTCCTGGGAGCTGCACGGAACGTGCACGTTCCCGAGGTTACGCGGTTTTCCGAGTGCCGCCGGCGGTGCTCAGAAAGCCAGACTGCGGACGCCCTGGGCGGTCCCAAGCAGGCAGACCGCGGCCCGGTGGCGGGCGAAGATGCCGACGCAGACGACGCCCGGCCACTGGTTGACCTCGCGCTCGAGGCCCGGCGGGTCGACGATGGCAAGCCCGTGGACGTCGAGGATCGCGCCGCCGTTGTCGGTGACCACGCCCTCGCGCAGACGGGCCGAGCCGCCCATGGCGGCAAAGCGGCGCGCGATCTGCGCCGCGGCCATGGGGATCACCTCGACGGGCAACGGAAAGCGGCCCAGCCGCTCGACGAGCTTGGACTCGTCGGCGATGCAGACGAAGCGAGGGCTGAGGTCGGCGACGATCTTCTCGCGCGTGAGCGCCGCACCGCCGCCCTTGATCATGCAGCCGTTGCCGTCGATCTCGTCGGCGCCGTCGATGTAGACGGGCAGCGACTCGACCTCCGCGGCCTCGCAGACGCGGATGCCGTGGCGGGCCAGGCGAGCGGTGCTCGCCGAGCTGCTCGAGACGGCGCCGGCGATGGAAACGCGGCCCTCCGCGAGCGCGTCGATGAAGCAGTTGACCGTCGAGCCGGAGCCGACGCCGATGATCGCGCCGAGCGGCACGTGCTCGAGCGCGGCGCGGCCGACGAGGACCTTGAGCTCGTCGTGCGTCATCGCGGCTGCGCCGTCGCCGCGTTCGGAGCGGCAGCGCCGACCATCCGCTCGGCGACGACCCACTCGTCGAACTGCTCGCCGGTGAGCCAGCCCGACCGCACCGCGGCGTCGCGCAAGGTGCTGCCGCTGCGGTGCGCTTCCTTGGCGATCTTGGCCGCCTTGTCGTAGCCGATGTGCGGGTTCAGGGCCGTGACCAGCATCAGCGACCGGCGCACCAGCTCGTCGATGCGCTCCCGATCGGGCTCGATGCCGCGGGCGCAGTGCTCGTCGAAGCTGCGCGCTCCGTCGGCGAGGAGGCGTGCGCTCTGCAGGAAGTTGTGGATCAGCATCGGCTTGAAGACGTTCAGCTCGAAGTTGCCGGATGCGCCGCCGATGTTGATGGCGACGTCGTTGCCGAAGACCTGCGCGGCCAGCATCGTCACTGCCTCGCACTGGGTCGGGTTCACCTTGCCCGGCATGATCGAGCTGCCCGGCTCGTTCTCGGGGATGCGGATCTCGCCGAGGCCCGAGCGCGGCCCGGAAGCGAGCCAGCGGACGTCGTTGGCGATCTTGGTGAAGGACGCTGCCAGCGTCTTCAACGCGCCGTGCGCGTGGACGATCGCGTCATGCGCGGCCAGCGCCTCGAACTTGTTCGGCGCCGACACGAACGGCAGCCCGGTGCGCCTGGCGAGCTCCGCAGCGACGCGCTCGCCGAACTGCGGCGGGGCGTTTAGGCCGGTGCCCACCGCGGTGCCGCCGAGCGCCAGCTCGCACAGGTGCGGCAGGCTCGCCTCGACGTGGCGCAGGCCGTGCTCGAGCTGGGCGACCCAGCCCGAGATCTCCTGGCCGAGCGTCAGCGGCGTCGCGTCCTGCAGGTGCGTGCGGCCGATCTTGACGATGCCTGCGTAGTCGCGCGCCTTCGCTGCGAGCGTGTCGCGCAAGGCCGCGACCGCCGGGACGAGCCGCGTCTGCAAGGCCTCCACCGCGGCGACGCTCATCGCCGTCGGGAACACGTCGTTCGACGACTGGCTCCGGTTCACCTCGTCGTTCGGATGCACCAGCCGGGCGTTGCCCAGGGGGCCGCCGAGACGTTGCGAGGCGCGGTTGGCGAGCACCTCGTTCATGTTCATGTTGCTCTGGGTGCCGGAGCCGGTCTGCCAGACCGACAACGGGAACTCGCCGTCGTGCGCCCCTTCGAGGACTTCGTCGGCGGCGGCGACGATGGCCTCGGCCTTGCGTCCATCGAGCAGGCCCAGCTCGCCGTTGACGACGGCCGCGCTGCGCTTCACGAGCGCCAGCGCGCGCAGCAGCTCCCGAGGCATCTTCTCGGTCGAGATGTCGAAGTGGTGGAGCGAACGCTGCGTCTGCGCACCCCACAGGCGTTCGGCGGGGACGCCGATCTCGCCGAACGTGTCGTTTTCGATGCGGTGGTCGGTCATGGCGGGATCCTCGCACCCAGTATGCAACGGCGATGCCAGAATCGCCGGCGCATGCCGCTCATCCCCTATCCGCTGGCCCGACCGTTTCTCTTCGGGCTCGACCCGGAGCAAGCGCATGACCTGACCCTCGGCGCACTGGCCGCCGTGCAGAGGACGCCGCTGGTCTGCGCCGTCGCCCAGGAACGGATCGCCGACCCGGTGACGCTGGCCGGAATCACCTTCCCCAACCGCGTCGGGCTGGCGGCCGGTCTCGACAAGAACGGGCGCTGCATCGACGCCTTCGGTGCGATGGGCTTCGGCAGCGTCGAGGTCGGCACGGTGACGCCGCTGCCGCAGCCCGGCAATCCGAAGCCGCGCATCTTTCGCTTGCCGGAAGCGCAGGCGCTCATCAACCGGCTCGGCTTCAACAACGACGGCCTGGCGGCATTCGTCGCCAACGTGCGCCAGGCGCGCTTTGGACGCAGCGGCGGCATCCTCGGGCTGAACATCGGCAAGAACGCGGCGACGCCGATCGAGCGCGCCGCCGACGACTACCTGGCCTGCCTCGCCGGCGTCTACCCGCACGCCGACTACGTCACCGTCAACATCTCGAGCCCCAACACGCAGGGCTTGCGCGACCTGCAGGGCGAGGCCTCGCTCGATGCGCTGCTCGGCACCCTGCAGGCGCGACGCCGCGAGCTCGCCGACCAGCACCGCCGCGTCGTTCCCATCTTCGTGAAGATCGCGCCCGACCTCGACTCGACCCAGATCGCGACGGTCGGCGCCGCGCTGCAACGCCACGGCATCGACGGCGTCATCGCGACGAACACGACGCTGAGCCGCGATGCCGTGGCCGGCCATCCGCACGCGGCCGAGGGCGGCGGGCTCTCGGGCGCACCGCTGCTCACGGCGTCGAACCGGGTCATCGCGGCGCTGCGCGCGGCGCTCGGGCCGGCCTATCCGATCATCGGCGTCGGCGGCGTGACGAGCCCCGCGAGCGCCCGCGCCAAGCGCGCCGCCGGGGCCGACCTGGTCCAGATCTACACCGGTTTCATCTATGCCGGCCCGAGCCTGGTGACCCAGGTGGCACGGGCGCTCGCCACCCCATGATGCGATCTCCCCTGAACGTCTTCCATCACCTGTGCCTCGCGGCGCTGATCGCGCTCCTCGGAGGCTGCAACTCGCTGCCGGTGGTCTCGAGGGACCTCGTGCGCGTCGATCCGAACGGGGTGCAGCTCCGCGCCGCGAGCGGAAGAATCCTCAGCCCGCAACGCAGCCGCGAGATCATCGAGCGGCTGTCCGCCGGCGGCACGCAAACGGACATCCTCACGCGGCACCTGGCGGTCGAGGAAGCCGTCGCCGGCGCGCCGCTCACCCTCGGCAATCGGGCCGTGCTCCTCGAGGACGGGCCTGCCACCTACGCCGCCATGTTCGCCGCCATCGACGCGGCGCGCGACCACGTCAACATGGAGACCTACATCCTCGAGGACGACGAGGTCGGGCGCAGGTTCGCAGACGCGCTGCTGCGCAAGCAGGCCGAGGGCGTGCAGGTCAACCTCATCCACGACAGCGTCGGCACGCTCGGCACGCCGAAGGCGTTCTTCAAGCGCCTGACCGATGCCGGCATCCAGGTCCTCGAGTTCAATCCGGTGAATCCTTTGACCGCCAAGGCCGGCTGGGACATCAACCAGCGCGATCACCGGAAGATGCTGATCACCGACGGCAGGACGGCGATCATGGGCGGCATCAACATCAGCAACGTCTACTCCGGAGCGTCCGCCAGCCGCGGCAGCTCGCGGGGCGGCAAGGAAGCACTGCCGTGGCGCGACACCGACCTGCTGCTCGAGGGCCCGGTCGTCGCGACGCTGCAGAAGCTCTTCTTCGAGACCTGGGAGAAGCAGAAGGGCCCGCCGGTCGCGCCGCGCCAGTACTACCCGCCTCTTGCGCCCCGGGGCAAGGAGGTGGTCCGCGCCATCGGCAGCACCCCCGACGAGCCGTTCAGCCAGATCTACGTGACGCTCATCTCGGCCATCAACAGCGCCGAGTCCGAGATCTTCGTCACCAACGCCTACTTCGTCCCCGATCCGCAGTTCATGGACGCGCTGATGAACGCCGCCAGACGAGGCGTCGACGTGCGGATGATCCTGCCGAGCACGAGCGATTCCTCTCTCGTGTTCCACGCCGGCCGCTCCAAGTACGAGCCCCTGCTGCGCGCGGGGATCAAGATCTACGAGCGGCAGGACGCACTGCTTCACGCCAAGACCGCCTTCATCGACGGCGTCTGGTCCACGGTCGGCTCGACCAATCTCGACTGGCGCAGCTTCCTACACAACCAGGAGTTGACCGCTGTCATCCTGGGGACGGACTTCGGCGGGAAGATGCGGGCGGCGTTCGAACGCGACCTGGCCGCCTCGCGCGCCATCACCCTCGACGACTGGCTGCGCCGGCCGGTCGGCGTCCGGCTCAAGGAAATGTTCGGCCGAATCTGGGAATATTGGTTGTGAGAATCACCTTCGCAGCTCCCCGCTGGCGCGGTGCCTGGGTCGCGCTGGCGCTGCTGCTCGGGCTGGCCGGCCCCGCGCCGGCCCAGGACGCGCACGCCCTCCGGGCCCGCCATGCCGCGTTGCACGACCGGCTGGCGAACAACCAGTTCGGGCGGCCGCTCGCCCTCGAGTCCATGCAGACCGCGGGCGACCTGAAAGGCGATGTCTACGCGGTGGTCGATCACCCGTTCGGGGTCGTGAACCAGGCGCTTCACTCGCCCGAGAACTGGTGCGACATCCTGATCCTCCACCTCAACGTGAAGCGCTGCAAGACCGAGGACGGCGGCAAGGTGATCACCCTCAGCGTCGGACGCAAGTTCGACCAGCCCATCGAGGATGCCTACGAGCTGGAGTTCGCCTACCAGGTCACGTCGACGAAATCAGACTATCTCCAGGTCCAGTTGACGGCGCCGGAGGGCCCGCTCAGCACCAAGAACTACCGCATCCTGGTCGAGGCCACGCCCGTCGACGCGCGACGCACCGTGATCCACATGTCGTACGCGTACGGCTACGGCTTCCCGGCGCGGATGGCGATGCAGACCTACCTGGCGACGCTCGGCCGGGAGAAGGTCGGCTTCACCATCACCAACCACAAGCCCGACGGCAGGCCCGTGTACATCGGCGGCGTGCTCGGCCTGCTCGAGCGCAACACGATGCGCTACTACCTGGCCATCGATGCCTACCTGGCAGCCTATGGCATGCCGCCCGCCGAGCAGGTGGAGCGCCGCATGCGGGAGTGGCACGCGAGCACCGAGCGTTACGCGCCGCAGCTGCGCGAGATGGAGCAGGCGGCCTATCTCGACATGAAGCGGAAGGAGATCCGCCGCCAGAAGCAGGGCTGAGCCGCCGCGGCTCCCGCGCTCAGAAGCGCAGCGGCACGCCGGTCTTGGACTGCAGCTCCTCGCGCGTCACGCCGTCGGCGATCGTCGCCACCTGCAGGCCTTCGGGCGTGACGTCGATGACCGCCAGGTCGGTGACGATGCGGTTGACGACCCCGACGCCGGTCAGCGGCAGCGTGCAGGCCGGCAGGATCTTCAGGTCGATCGTCCCGTCCTTCTTGCGGGCGACGTGCTCCATGAGGACGATCACGCGCTCGACGCCGGCGACCAGGTCCATCGCCCCGCCCATCCCCTTGACCATCTTGCCGGGGATCATCCAGTTGGCGAGGTCGCCGCGCTCGCTCACCTGCATGGCGCCGAGGATCGACAGGTTGATCTTGCCGCCGCGGATCATGCCGAAGGACTCGTGCGAACCGAAGATCGACGAGCCCGGAAGGGTGGTGACGGTCTGCTTGCCCGCATTGATGATGTCGGCGTCGACCTCGTCCTCGGTCGGGAAGGGGCCGATGCCGAGCATGCCGTTCTCGCTCTGCAGCCAGACCTCGATGCCCGGAGGCACGTGGTTGGCCACCAGCGTCGGCAGGCCGATGCCGAGATTGACGTAAAAGCCGTCCTGCAGCTCGGCGGCGGCACGCGCCGCCATCTGGTCGTGTGTCCAGGCCATGGTCAGGCTCCCTGCCTGTCGGCGGCCTTGGCGATCGCCTCGACCGTCTCGCGCGCCGCCTGCGCGGCGGCGGACCCGGCGGCTGCCTCCATCGGCGCGGCCGCCCGCAAGGTGCGCTTCTCGATGCGCTTTTCCGGCGAGGCGTTGAGCACCAGGCGATGGACGTAGATTCCGGGCAGGTGCACGGCATCGGGATCGATGGAGCCGGTCTCGACGATCTCCTCGACCTCGACGATGGTGACCTTTCCGGCCATCGCCACCGCCGGGTTGAAGTTGCGGGCCGTGCGGCGGAAGACGAGGTTCCCGCTCTTGTCGGCCTTGTGCGCCTTGACCAGCGAGACGTCCGGCACCAGGGCACGCTCCATGACGTAGACGTGGCCGTCGAACTCGCGCGTCTCCTTGCCCTCGGCCACGAGCGTTCCCACCCCGGTGCGCGTGAAGAAGGCGGGAATGCCTGCTCCGCCGGCACGCAGCTTCTCGGCGAGCGTTCCCTGCGGCGTGAACTCGAGCTCGAGCTCACCGGCCAGGTACTGTCGTTCGAACTCCTTGTTCTCGCCGACGTAGCTCGAGATCATCCGCTTGATCTGGCGCGTCTCGAGCAGGAGGCCGAGCCCGAAGCCGTCCACGCCGGCGTTGTTGGAGATGACGCGCAGGTCCTTGACCCGCGAATCGCGCAAGCCCTCGATCAGCGCCTCGGGGATTCCGCACAGCCCGAAGCCGCCGACGGCCATCAGCTGCCCGTCGCGCACCACACCGGCGAGCGCCGCGGCAGCGCTCGGAAAGATCTTGTTCATGCACCAGTCTCCAGGAGCCGTCTCGATGTCCAGCGGCGGATTATCCGTGCCTCGCCTGCCTAGAATCCCGGCGAAGGAGAAACGCACGATGGACTCGCCGGCTTTGCAGGCCATTCTCGACGGCCTCGCCGCCGACTACGTCAAGCAGCTCCACCTGCGCGTCGAGAGGGTCGAGCCCGGAAAGGTGACGCTCAGCCTACCGGTCGCGCCGGGGCTCGTGCACGCGGGGGGCGTGCTCTGCGGCCAGGCGATCATGTCGGCGGCGGACACGGCCATGCTCCTGGCGATGATCGCGCAGCTGGGCTCGTTCAAGCCGATGACCACGGTGCAGCTGCAGACGAGTTTCGTGCGCCCGGTGCCGAAGGACGTTGCCGCGGTGACCATCGTCGCCCGCGTGCTGCGCCCGGGGAAGAGCCTCTCTTACGGCGACGTCGAGTTCACGACCCCCGACGGCAAGCTCGCGGCGCACGCGACCACCACCTATGCCCTGATCTGAGGACCTGACACGCCCTCGGGTTCAGGCGGCGCCGGCGGTCGTGGTTCGGAACGGGAGCTTGAACCCGCTGTCGGGCTCGCTCGACTTGCTGGCGGGGCCGGCAGGCTTCGCCTGAGAGACAGGTCGCGCAGCCGCATCCCGGCCCATCCACTTGGCGACGAGCGCGCTCAGTTGGCCCAGCTCGAGGGGCTTGCTCAGGTAGTCGTCCATTCCCCGGGCCAGGCAGTTCTCGCGATCGCCGCTCAATGCGTTCGCGGTGAGGGCGATGATCGGCGTTCGCGACCTGCCCGCCTGTGCTTCGTACTCGCGGATCAGCCGCGTCGCGGCGAAGCCGTCCATCACCGGCATCTCGCAGTCCATCAGCACGGCATCGAACGGCCGGGAGCGAAACAGCTCGACGGCTTCGGTTCCGTCGGAGGCGTGCACGGACTTGACGCCCATGCTCTCCAGGGATGCCGCGGAAATGAAGGCGTTGACGGCGTTGTCCTCGACCAGAAGCACGGTCTTGCCCGCCGCGCCGGCGAGCGCCTCGAGCGGCAAGGTCGCCGCCGGCCGCGCGACGATCGCGCGCTGTTCGCACTCCGGGAGCAGCAGGCTGACCGTGAAGACGCTGCCGCGGCCCACCTTGCTGCGGACCCGGACGTGGCCGCCCATGGCGTGCGCCAGCTGGCGCGAGATCGCCAGTCCGAGCCCCGTGCCCCCGTAGCTGCGCGCCATTCCGGACTCGACCTGGAAGAACGGATCGAACAGCAACGGGATCATGTCGGGCGCGATGCCGATCCCGGTGTCCGCGACGCGGATCTTCACCTTGATCCCGCTGGCCACCCGCATGCCGCGCAGGCGCAGCGTGACGCCGCCGACGGTAGTGAACTTGATGGCGTTGCTGACCAGGTTCATGACGATTCGGCGCAGCTTCTCCTCGTCGCCGGAGACCAGGGCCATGTCCGAGGGATAGGCCGCCAGGTCGAAGTTCAGCGCGATCCCCTTCGCGGTGGCGTTGGCCTGGAAGGTCTGGACGGCGATCCGGCAGACACGCGGCAGGTCGAGGGGCGCAACGTTGAGCGCGCTGCCCTTGGCGTCGAGCTTGGCGTAGTCGAGGATCTCGTTGAGCGTCTGCAGCAGGCCGTCGGCGGCCTGCCGGGCCACGTCGATGAGCGTCCTGCGGCGCTCTTCGGAGTCGGTTCGATCGAGCAACGCCAGCGAGCCGATGATGCCGTTCATGGGCGTGCGGATCTCGTGGCTCATGTTGGCGAGGAAGGCGGACTTGGCGCGACTCGCTTCTTCCGCGGTATCTCGTGCCCGCTTGAGCTGAATGATGCTGCGCTGTCGCTTCGCTCGCAGGAACAGCTTCCGTTCCCTGATGCTGATCAGTCGGTAGAGCGCATAGCACACGAAGTTGATGCCAGTCAGGTGAACGATCAGGCGCTGCATGACCGCTGCATCCCCGCCATGCCGAAGGGCAAACCAGACAGCCAGACCGGCGTTGAACGCCGCCAGAAGAAGCGTCATTGACGGCGACAGCCGCGTGAATCCATAGATGATGCACGTGATGAACACAGCCGCCGAGTAAATCGCCCAGTAACGAGAGTACGGCGACTCGTCTACACGATTCAAGCTGCCGATGATCGACGTGCAGACGATGCAGACGATGAATATCGAGCTGCAGATCACTTCATAGTGCTTCGCGACGAAGTGCCGGCGCCACCGGATCAAAGCAGCCCCGCCGAGCAGTGCCACGACCAAGGTGAGGCGGAGAGGCTGCGGCTGCGCGAACGCTCCGTCACCACCGGCCAGGGCGTAGATCATGAAGAAGCCAAGGAAGGCAAGCCCACCGATGCCGGTTGCGATTTCGAGAGAGCGAACACCGGCCGAGCGAAAAACCTGGCGGAATTCGTGCTCAAGTTCACGGTCGCGAAATGGCCGTACGCCAAAACGACGGAAACTCGACAGGAATCGTGTGGGCTGCATGCAGGTTGCGGGGAATCTCGTGGGGCTCCCACATACGTATCGGCACTTTTCGGGCAAATTGAACTGTTGAACGTCAGTTTCTCCCCAGGCAGGCCCTACACGATCCACCCGGATCGCCAAGAGCACCTGCCATTCACGGTCCGGGTCGTCACGACGGCTCAAGATCTGGCAAAAGCAGTCGAAGTCAGAGCGTCGGCATACGCACGCCATTTGCCGACACTGGGACAGTCGCTGCTGGTTCCGGAGGCCGAGGATCTGAAGTCTGATGTGTTGGTTCTGCTTGCCGAACGAAAATTCGATGCGCGGCCCATTGGTTCGCTTCGACTGCAATCCAATGTCGAGCGGCCACTTCGCTTGCAGGGTGAGGCGCCGATGTTGGATGTTTATTCAAGTCGCCGGCTCGTCGAAAGCACTCGACTCGGCGTCGACTCTGGTGGAACCAGCAAGCTGGTCACAGCCGCTCTCATCAAGACTGCCTACGAGATCTGCTATGCGGCCGGCGTGGAATACAACGTTACGGGAGGCCGTCGCTCCATGGCGCAGGTCTTCAGATCCCTGCAGTTCGACGAGCTGGATGGCGGGCCGTTTCCGATTTCTTTCGGCAACAACATCCCGCACTGGATTTTCGTTCTGCCGATTCGCGCGTTCGAAGGTCGCCTGCAATCAGCGAACCACTGGTACTACGAGTTCATGGCTCGGACGGAGCACCCCGATATCGAGATCGACTGGTCGTACGTGTTGTCTGTCCTCAAGTACAGGTGAGCATGCCCGACCGCGTTCGGAGGCATCGATATCATGATCCTCGCCCAACAAGTTGTTCGTTGGGAGTCCACGGTCGATCCCTCGCTGTGCGGTGTAGAACTTAGGGGACTCGAGGTTCCGGGGCGGGAACGACACGAGCGACTGCACTCAGGAAAGCCTACCTTCGTCTTGGCGGCCTTGGGCTCTTTGTCACCTGCAGAGGTCGCGGCCGCTCTTTCGAAAGCTTCCATTGAATTCGGCAATGCGAGAGCCTGCCTGGCCGTTGACGTCGGAGTCCTGTTCCGATTGGATATCAATTTTCTTCGCGACAGGAACATAGGCGTCGTGCTCGATCGAGTGGACGAGACGACTCCGCTGAGCGCTATCAGCGAGCAAGCCGTCGAGGCCGTTCGCTTCGCGGCGAACTTCGTCACAAGGGCGAGGAGCGATGGACGTTTCGCATGCATCTTGGATGCGATGCTTGGCTTGTCACGCGACCTTGGCATCGCGACCCTGGGCACAAGCCCGCACCCTAGACGACGGAGCTGCGAACGCTTCGACTTCGACTACACAGCGGCTCAAGCTTCTTAGCAACGTTCTGGCGATGCATGCGCACGATTGGGCGCCTCAGGATGAGCGACAGTCAGTGGTGAAGGCCGGACTTCCGGACAGCGGCGTGCATCAATCAGACGCGAGCCTTCACGAGGCACTCGTAGGTGAATTCCGGGACGTTTACCGCAAACCTGGACCCAAGTATCTCGCGGTCGCATGCCTCTTCGGGTGTGCAAGTGCCGTTGCCTACTACGTAATCGACTTTCTCGGAGGTACACAGGGTCTCATCGGCGGGGCCCAGACGTTTCGCGTGACGCTCGCGGCCGCCTGCCTGCTCGTGGCGTACGTCTGCTGGATGCGGACAGGCGTGGCGATTCGCCACTACGCACCGCTCCTGACCACCGTATGCCAAGTCGCGCTTTCTCGGCAACATGAGTCACGAGATCCGAACGCCCATGACAAGCGTACTGCAGATCCCTTGACGTCGTTGGTGGGCATGTCGGTCCAGAAGACCGGGCACTGATTGCAAAGGCGCGCAATGCAGGTCAAGCCTTGCTTCGAATCTTGAATGGGATCCTGGACTACACGAAGCTCTCCCACGGTGGAACCTCTCCCGAGTCCAAGCCTGTCGACATCTCCGAGGTCTGTCGCACGACGATCGAGCTGCACAGCGCTGCCGCCGTTACAAAAGGACTGGAGCTGCGCTCGCGCCTGGACCTGCCCGCTGATGGGGCATCCCACATCTTGAGCGACGAGGTCAAGCTCTTCGAGATCGTCAACAACCTGCTCTCGAACGCATTGAAGTTCACGCGCTCCGGGTTCGTGGAGCTGCAGGTTCAGCTCGTCATGCTGAGGCCTGAAACTCTCCCCAAGGCCTTGCTCAACATCCAGGTGCGAGACTCGGGTCCCGGAATCCCGCCACGAGATCACGCCAAAGTTTTCATGCCCTTCTTTCAGGGCGAGGGCAGCGCCGGGGAGCACACTCGTGCTGGAGGAACCGGTCTGGGTCTGTCGATCGTCAAGGAACTTGTAGCTAGCCTCGATGGCGAGATTCAACTCGAGAGTACACAGGGCCTTGGCAGCACGTTCACCATCGCCCTGCCGATGACGATTGCAGGGTTCCAACATGAAGCGGCGCCACCCGTGTACCCGGTGCAAGCTGGTGCCGCAGGCGACTACCCGTCCGACCAGACGGCAGCGTATGAAGGCCGTCGTCTGCTGCTGGTCGACGACAACGAGCTCAACGCGTGGTTGGCCTGCCGCTTGCTGCAGGCGTCCGGCTTCGATGTCGTGCTCGCCGCCAACGGAGCCATAGCCGTCGATCGGTGGGTTCACGATCGCTTCGACGTCGTGCTCATGGACTGCCAGATGCCGGTGCTCGACGGCTACGCAGCGACCCGCCAGATCCGCGAGCATGAGCGAAGCAGTGGCAGGCGCCGGACCCCGATCATCGCAATCACGGCGAATACGCTCTCCGGCGACCGCCAAGAGTGCTTGGCGGCAGGGATGGACGACTATGTGGGCAAGCCCTACAGCTTCGGCGATCTTCGTGTCGTGCTCGATCGATGGCTTCCCGCGCGCGCTGCCTCGGATGGGCTCCCGCAGCGTCTCAGCGGAACAGCCCCCTGATCACCTCCGGAAGCGGCACGCTCCTCTCCTCCCGGTAGTCGATCCAGACGATCGTCGCCCCGCCATTGGCATAGATGACGCCGGGCTGGTCGGTCCGCTCGAAGGTCACGTAGGTGTCGAAGCTGCTGCGTCCGGGGTTCGCGATGTAGTGGCGGGCGAGGACCTCGCCCGGGTACTTCAGCTGCCGGATGAAGTTGACGAAGGCATTCACGATCACCGCACCCTCTCCCTCGGCGTCGGGCGCGCCGACGACGGAGTGCATCCAGTCGATGCGGATCGTCTCGAAGTAGCGGAAGTAGATGGTGTTGTTGACGTGGCCCATCGCGTCCATGTCGCCCCAGCGGATGGGAATCACCATCTCGAGGCTGAGCTTCTTCTCGTCGGGAACGTCGAATCTCATGAGGACGCCTGTGCGCGGACGCTCGGTCAGGACTGGATGTCGAGCTCGGCGCAGACACGGGCGACGAGCGCGGCGAGCCGGGCGACTTCGGCCTCGGTCGCTGTCAGGCGCGACTTCAGCGCAGCGAGCTCGGTGTCGGGGAGCAGGACATCGCTTTCGGCAGCGGCGGGCATGGAACTCGTGTCGATCGAGCCGCCGAGCAGATGCGCCCACCTCGCCTCGCGCGAGCCGGGCGCGCGCGGCAGCTTCACCACCAGCGGGCCGCCCTTCTCCTGCGGGCGCGCGGCGAGCTCGTCCAGGAAGCCCTCGACGGCCGAGAGGTCCGCGAAGCGATGCAGGCGTTCGCTGTTGCTGCGCAGTTCCGACACGGTCTGCGGACCGCGCAACACCAGCGTGGCGAGCAAGGCGACGGACTGCGACGGCACCCCGAGCGCGCGGCCGACGTTGTGCTCGTAGCGGCTCACGCGCGAGCCGCTCGATTCGAAGGCCAGGCTGAGCGCACGCAGCGCGTCGACGGCGGCCTGCACGTCGGCGTCGCTCGCGTTCAGCACCGGATCGCGTGCCGTCTTCTGGTTGCAGCCGAGGGTCAGGGCATTCAGCGACAGCGGATAGCTGTCCGGCACGGTGTGCGCCTTCTCGACGAGCACGCCGAGCACCCTGGCCTCGAGCAGCGAGAGCGGTCTCACCCGCGCGACTCCCTGCTCAGAGCGCGAAGCCGTCGTCGGCCTGGATGACAGCGCCGTTGATGAAGTGGCTCTCGTTGGCGCACAGCATCATCAGCACGGCATCGAGGTCCTCGGGACTGCCGAGCCGGCGCCGCGGCAGCATCGCGACGAGCTTCTTGCCCTGCTCGGTCTCCCACTGGTGGTGGTTCATGTCGGTGTCGATGTAGCCCGGGCAGATGGCGTTCACGTTGATGCCGTAGCGTCCCCACTCGAGCGCCATGGCACGGGTCATGTGCACCACGGCGGCCTTGCTCATGGCATAGACGCCGATCTGGCTCATGACCTTCAGGCCGGCCATCGACGAGATGTTGACGATGCGCCCCCCGGTGAACGTGCCCGGCGCGGCGCCCTTGGAGCGCGCGATCATCCGCTTGCCCACTTCCTGGGCGACGAAGAACGCACCGCGCGCGTTGACGTCGAAGACGTAGTCGAAGTCCTCGGGTGTCACCTCGATCAGCGGCTGCGTCGTCGCCACGCCGGAGTTGTTCACGAGGATGTCGATCGTTCCCACCTCGGTCTCGGCGTGGGCCACGGCCGACTTGATGCCGTCGTGATCGTTCACGTCGAGCGGAACGACATGGGCGTCGCCGCCCTCGGCCTCGATCTCGGCGCGCAAGGTCTTCAGGCGCTCGACGCGCCGACCGGCCAGCGCGACGCCGGCGCCGGCGCGCGCGAGCACGCGCGCGAACTGCGCGCCGAGGCCGCTCGAGGCGCCGGTGACGAGCGCGACGCGCCCGGACAGATCGATTTCGTAGCTCATGGGGGTATGAAGGCGCTCCGTAGAATCGAACGAGTTTAGTCGCGAGAAAAACATGACACCCGACGAAATCCTGGCCGTGCACGGCCCGCGGGAAGCGATGGAGTACGACATCGCCATCGTGGGCGCCGGCCCGGCCGGCCTCGCCACCGCGATTCGCCTCAAGCAGCTGGCCGCCGAGCGCTCGCAGGAGATCTCGGTCGTCGTGCTCGAGAAGGGCTCGGAGCCCGGCGCGCACATCCTGTCCGGGGCGATCATGGATCCGCGCGCGCTCGGCGAGCTGATCCCGGACTGGAAGGACAAGGGCGCCCCGCTCAACCAGCCGGTCACGGCCGATCGCTTCCTCTTCCTCAAGGAAGGCGGCGGCGTGAGGGCGACGCCGCAGTTCCTGCTGCCCGACTGCTTCCGCAATCACGGCAACTACGTCATCAGCCTGGGCAACGTCGTCCGCTGGCTGGCCCAGCAGGCCGAAGCGCTGGGCGTCGAGATCTTTCCCGGCTTCCCCGCCGCCGAGGTGCTGTACGCCGACGACGGCTCGGTGCGCGGCGTCGCGACCGGCAACCTCGGCGTCGGCAAGGACGGCGAGCCGGGTCCCGACTTCCAGCTCGGGATGGAGCTGCACGCGAAGTACACCGTCTTCGCCGAAGGCTCGCGCGGTCATCTCGGCCGGCAGCTGATCTCGCGCTTCAAGCTGGACGCCGGCCGCGATCCGCAGAGCTACGGCATCGGCCTGAAGGAGCTCTGGGAGGTGGAGCCGGCGAAGGCGCAGCCCGGCCTCGTCATCCACACCGCTGGCTGGCCGCTCGCCACGGACACCTACGGCGGCTCCTTCCTCTACCACCTCGACAACCACCAGGTCGAGCTGGGATTCGTCGTCGGGCTCGACTACGCGAATCCGTACCTGAGCCCCTTCGAGGAGTTCCAGCGCTGGAAGACGCACCCCGAGATCAGGAAGACGCTCGAAGGCGGCAAGCGCCTCGGCTACGGCGCGCGCTCGATCACGGCCGGCGGCATCCTGAGCTTGCCCAAGACGGTGTTCCCGGGCGGCGCCTTCGTCGGCTGCGAGGCGGGCTATCTGAACGCCAGCCGGATCAAGGGCAGCCATGCGGCCATCAAGACGGGGATGCTCTGCGCCGAAGCGGCCTTCGACGCCGTCGTCGGCGGGCGGCAGCACGACGAGCTGACCGCCTACCCGGCCGCCTTCGACCGGAGCTGGCTGCGCGCCGAGCTCGAGCAGTCGCGCAACTTCAAGCAGTGGTTCAAGAAGGGCTTCTACGTCGCCTCGCTGATGACCGGCGTCGAGCAGTGGCTGCTGCCTCGCCTCGGCGTCAAGGCACCGCCCTGGACGCTGCACCGGCCCCACGCCGATCACCTTTATCTCAAGCCGGCGGCCGAGTGCACCCAGATCGTCTACCCGAAGCCGGATGGCAAGATCACCTTCGATCGCCTGTCGAGCGTCTTCGTCAGCAACACGAACCACGCCGAGCACCAGCCGCCGCACCTGACGCTGAAGGATCCGCGCGTGCCGGTGCAGGTCAACCTCGCCAAGTACGCCGGCCCGGAGAGCCGTTACTGCCCGGCGGCGGTGTACGAGTTCGTTCAGGACAACGGCACCGAGCGGCTGCAGATCAACGCCCAGAACTGCGTCCACTGCAAGACCTGCGACATCAAGGATCCGACGCAGAACATCGTCTGGGTCACGCCCGAAGGCGGCGGCGGACCCAACTACGTCGGCATGTGATGGCCCAGCCCGCGGCGACGCTGCTGCCGAGCCTGCTCGATCGGTCGCTCGTCGCCCGCTGGACCGAGGCGGTCGAGCGGCACTACGCGGCGCCCGGCCTGCGCGGCAGCGCGGACTTCAACGTGCAGAGCTCGTCCATCCGCGTGTCGGCCGTCGAGAGCGTCGACGTCCCCGGCCTCCTCTCGACCTTGTTCATCGGGACGCTCGCGTCGCTCTGCAAGGCCGAACTGGGCGAGAGCGTCGCCTGTGCCGTCGATGCCTCGTGGGTGCGGCGGCAGTATCCGATCGCCAGCTATCCCCCCGGTCATGCGGCGCACTGTTGGCACCAGGACGGCGCCCTCGGCTTCGATTTCCTCGCCCACGCCGGGGATCCCTTCCCGGACGATGCGCTGCTACCGATGGTGACCTGCTGGATCGCGCTCAGCCCCTGCGGCGACGTGGCGCCCGGCCTCGAGCTCGCGGGCCCGCCGCGCCGAGCCCTTCTCGCCGTCGCCGATCTGTCCGAAGACCGCATCGCCGCGATGCACTCGAGTGCCGAGTTTCATCGTCCCGTCCTCGCGCCGGGCGATGCGCTCGTCTTTCCCGGCGGCCTGCTGCACCGGACGCACGTGACGCCGGCCATGCGGCGCGAGCGGACGAGCATCGATCTGCGCTTCGTCGCTCCGGCGCGCGCCCGACGACGACTGCCCGGCCAGCGCCTGCTCGCCCTGCACTGAACCACCCTCACGCAAGGACCACGATGGCCGCCAACCAACCGAACCCGCCGATGCCCGATGCCCAGGGCGCGCGCCCCGAGGTGCTCACCGCCGCCAAGCTGTGGCCGCCGATGATGGAGGCGCTGCACGGTGCCTTCATGGTGCACGACCGCGTGCACCAGAGCGACCCGGCGGCCTTCGCTGCCGTGGCGCCCCGGATCCGTGCCATCGCCGCGAGCGGCGAGTCGAAGGTTCCTCGCGAGCTGATCGCGCAGATGCCGGCGCTCGAGATCATCTCGGTGTTCGGCGTCGGCTACGACGGTGTCGACGTGGCGGCAGCGCTCGAGCGCGGCATCGCCGTCACGCACACGCCGAACGTGCTCAACGACGAGGTGGCGGATCTGGCGATGGCCTTGGCGCTCGCCGTCTCGCGCCGGATCGTCGAGGCCGATCGCTACGTGCGAGCCGGCCGCTGGGCCAGCGGGCCGATGCCGCTCGCCCGCAAGGTGAGCGGCGCCCGCATGGGCATCGTCGGCCTGGGCCGGATCGGCCTGGCGATCGCGCGGCGCGCCGAGGCCTTCGGCATGAGCATCGCCTACACCGCACGCAGCGAGAAGCCCGGCTCCGGCTACCGGTTCCTGCCGAGCGCCGAGCGACTCGCGGCCGAGGTCGACTTCCTCGTCGTCATCACGCCCGGCGGTGCCGGCACGCGCAAGCTCATCGATGCCAAGGTGCTCGCGGCGCTCGGCCGGGAGGGCTACCTGATCAACGTCGCCCGCGGCTCCGTGGTCGACGAGCAGGCGCTCGTCGAGGCATTGAAAAACGGCGCCATCGCGGGCGCCGGGCTGGATGTGTTCGAGGACGAGCCGAACGTCCCCGCGGAGCTGTTCGCGCTCGACAACGTCGTCCTGACGCCGCACGTGGGCAGCGCCACCTGGCAGACGCGCCATGCGATGGGCGACCTGGCCTTCGCCAACCTCGCGGCCCATTTCGCCGGCAAGCCCTTGCTGTCGCCGGTGCCCGAGATGGGTCGGAAGGCCGCATGAGCACGGCGGCCGCTTCGTTCGATCTGTCGGGTCGGCTGGCCCTCGTCACCGGCGCCGGCTCGGGGCTCGGGTTTGCGGTCGCCCGCGGCCTTGCCGAGGCCGGAGCACGAGTGGTGATCAATGGCCGCACGCCGTCGAAGCTGGCGGCGGCGGTCGAGCGACTGCGTACCGACGGCCTCAGCGCCGAGGCGGCCGACTTCGACGTCGCCGACCCGGCGGCGGTGCGCGCGGGCGTCGCGTACATCGAGGCGCGCCTCGGCGGCGTCGACATCCTCGTCAACAACGCCGGCATCCAGCATCGAGCGCCGATCGACGAGTTCTCCGATGCCGACTGGCGGCGCGTCATGGGCACCAACCTCGACGCGCCCTTCTACCTCGCGCGCGCGGTCGTCCCGGGCATGAAGGCGCGGCGCGGCGGCAAGATCATCAACATCGCGTCGATCATGTCGCGCCTGTCCCGGCCGACGACGGTGCCGTACCAGGTGAGCAAGGGCGGCATCGCGATGCTGACGCGCGGCCTGGCCGTCGAGCTCGCGCCGCATGGCATCCAGGTCAACGCCATCGCGCCCGGCTTCTTCCGCACCGAGATGAACGAGGCGCTCACCACCAACCCCGAGTTCGACGCCTGGGTGAAGAAGCGCACGCCCGCAGGGCGCTGGGCCGATCCGTGCGAGCTGGCCGGCGCCGCCGTCTATCTGGCGTCAGCGGCGGCGGCCTTCGTGACCGGGCAGATCCTCTACGTGGACGGCGGCTTCACGGCCGCGATGTAGCGAAGGCTTGGAGCGACCTCAGTCCTGGCCCTCCGTCAGGGCATCGAGCTGGAACTTGCCGTTCTTGTGCACGAGCCAGATCTCGATGAAGCGGGTGCCGCCGGTCATGCGCGAGGGCACGGGGAGCGGGCTGGCACGCCGGATCATCTCCACGACGGCGGCGCTCACGTCGGGCGCGTGCTTCGGGCCGCGGATCAGGGTCACGTCGCGCGTGCGTCCGCTGCCGTCGACGGCGGTCTCGACGACCACCACGCCGTGGATCAGGGGCGGCAGCCGGCCCTTGTAGATGCGCGGCGCGTAGGCGGCGTAGACGTGCTTGGCCGCGTCCATCCGGTATTCCTTGGCGCTCGCGGCCGCAGAGACCTTCTGCATGCCGCTGCGGATCGGCTCGCTGACATAGCTGATTTCCGTCGCCATGGCCGGTCCGTGCATTGAGGCGAGGAAACAGGCTCCGAGGAGAAACCAGGTACGCATCGAGACCCTCCGGGCGGCGTCGTGGCCGCATTCGTGACCGGTCTCAGCGTAGGAGGACGGTGCGGCGGCCGCTGACCGCCCGGAGCGGGCCGTTGGCCGCCCGTGGCAACGTTCACGCTGTCAGCGGTAACGAATCCTGTCCGTGCAGGCGCGTCGCACCGCTCGTCGGGTGGAAGACGAGCCCGGCGCCCTCGCCTAGCGGGCCCAGCCGGGTTTGCGCTTGTCGATGAAGGCCTGCACGCCTTCGAGCGCGGCGTCGTCCATCATGTTGCACGCCATGGTCGACCCCGCCTCGCGGTACGCCTGCTCGATGCCGAGCTCGAGCTGCCGGTAGAACAGCTCCTTGCCCATTGCGACGGCGACCCGCGGCTTGCCGACGATGGAGGCGACGAGCGCCTCGACCTCGACATCGAGCGCCTCCGCCGTCACGACTCGGTTCACCAGGCCCTTCGCCTTCGCCTCGTCGGCGGAGATGAAGTCGCCGGTGACGAGCATCTCGAACGCCGCCTTGCGCCCGAGATTGCGCGACAGCGCGACGCTGGGCGTGGAACAGAAGAGACCGAGATTGACGCCGCTGACCGCGAAGCGAGCCGTGCTCGCGGCGACGGCCAGGTCGCAGCTCGCCACGAGCTGGCAACCGGCGGCAGTGGCGATGCCCTGGACGCGGGCGATGACCGGCACGGGCAGGCGCTGGATCGTGAGCATCATCCGCGCGCAGCGCGCGAAGAGCTCCTCGTAGTACGGCTGCGACGGCGCGGCGCGCATCTCCTTCAGGTCGTGACCGGCGGAGAACGCCTTCCCGGTGGCGGCCAGCACGATCACTCGCACCGACTCGTCGGACGCGATCGCGTCGAGCTCGCCTTGCAGCGCATCCAGCATGTCGCTGCCGAGGGAGTTGAAGGCGCTCGGCCGATTGAGGGTCAGCGTCACGACGCCACGCTGGTCGCGGGCATGCAGCACGGGCGGTTCGCCCGCCGCGGCGGAGCTTGCGGCGTTCATGTCAGGTTCCTTCCCCGTCCGGCTGCGCCGAGCGCACGCGCTCGCGAAGCTGGAACTTCTGGATCTTGCCCGTCGAGGTCTTGGGGATGGCCTCGAAGCGGATCTCGCGCGGGACCTTGTAGCCGGCGAGCAGGCCGCGGCAATGGGCGATGAGGTCGCCGGCTTCGAGCCTGGCGCCGGCGCGCAGTTCGACGAAGGCGACCGGCGTCTCGCCCCACTTCGCATCCGGTCGGGCGACGACGGCGCAGGCAGCGACGTCGGCATGTCGATACAGCGCGTCCTCGACTTCCAGCGAGCTGATGTTCTCGCCGCCCGAGATGATCACGTCCTTGCTGCGGTCCCTGATCTTGACGTAGCGGTCGGGCTCCAGCACGGCGAGGTCGCCGGTGTGGAACCAGCCGCCGGCGAAGGCCTCGCGCGTCGCCTTCGGGTTCTTCAGGTAGCCGCTCATGACGATGTTGCCGCGGATCATGATCTCGCCCATCGTCTGGCCGTCGGCCGGCACCTCGCGCATGGTCGCCGGGTCCATCACGGTCATGCCCTCCTCCAGCGGATAGCGGACACCCTGCCTCCCGTTGAGCCGCGTCTGTTCCGACAACGACTCCTGGCCCCACGCCGGCCGCTTCACGGTCACCGCGGCCGGGCCGTACACCTCGGTCAGCCCGTACACGTGCGTAATGTCGAAGCCTATCCGCGCCATGCCCTCGATCATCGACGCGGGCGGGGCGGCGCCGGCGACCATCGCCCTCACCTTCTGCGTGATGCCGGCGCGCTGCTCGGCGGGCGCGTTGATGAGCAGGTTGTGGACGATGGGCGCGCCGCAGTAGTGGTCGACCCGCTCGCGCCGCATCGCCTCGAAGATCGCGCCCGGCTCCACCTTGCGCAGGCAGACGTGGGTGCCGCCGAGCATGGCGACCGTCCACGGGAAGCACCAGCCGTTGCAGTGGAACATCGGCAGGGTCCAGAGGTAGCGCGGGAAGTTCGGCATGTTCCACGTCGCCGCGTTGCAGACGGCATTGAGGTACGCGCCGCGGTGATGCGTGACGACGCCCTTCGGGTCGCCGGTCGTGCCCGAGGTGTAGGAGACGGCGATCGCGTCCCACTCGTCGCGCGGGCCGTCGAGGCGGGGCAGCGGCTCGTGCGCGGCGAGAAGCGCCTCGTACTCGTGCGCGCCGATGCGCTCGCCCGGCCCGCCGTACTCGCTGTCGCACACGTCGATCACCACCGGGGTGCGGCCGTGCTCGTCGCGAAGGATGCGCAGAGCCTGGGCCATGGTCGGCGCGAGCTCGCGATCGGTGACGAGCACCGTGCACTCGCAATGGTTCATCTGCCAGGCGAGAAGCGCCGGGTCGAGCCGCGTGTTCAGCGTGTTGAGCACGGCATTCAGGGCCGGGACGGCGTAGTGCACCTCGACCATCTCGGGGGTGTTGTGCAGCATCACGCTCACCGTGCTGCCCAGGCCGACGCCGAACGAGCGCAGCGCTGCCGCCAGACGCGCCGCGCGGTCGCGGGTCTGGCGCCACGACTGCCGGCGGGCGCCGTGCACCACGGCTTCGAGGTCGCCGAACACCTCGCCGCTGCGCTCGACGAAGCTCACCGGCGAGAGCGCCACGAAGTTCGCCTCGTTGCGGCCGAGATCCTGCTCGTAGATGTTCATGGCGTCGGGGCTCGCTGGGCGACGAGGCGGGCGGGCGGCTCGGAAGCGCGAAGTCGCACGAAGCGCGACTCGAATTCCGGCCGCTGCACCCAGATGAAGCGGAGAGCGTCGATCATGCCCAGGATCATCGGCACCATGAACGGGAAGAACACCAAGTAGACCCGGCCCCGGCGCTTGTTGCCGAGATAGAACCAGTGCGCTCCGAACCAGCCGAAGAGCATGGCGAGGCCGACCGCCACCGCCCGCGAACGTCGGCTGGCGGCGTCGAGCCACGGAATGCCGAGCCGCGCGAACACCCGGCGCCAGGCGGCACGCAGGGGCGGCGCCGACAGGCGGACGATCATGTAGAAGAAGACGTCGGCGAGGGCGATCGGCCACGCGCGCACCGGCTCGGCGAACGCCGTGCCGTCCGGAGCGAAGGCGATCAGGCCGCCGATGCGCCGACGCGGGTCGCGGTACAGGAGCGCCTTCCAGTTCCTGGCGAGCGGCTGCGGCAGCGCGGCTTCGAAGGTGGGGCCGAGCACGGGGCCGAGATTCGCGACGAGCGCCGGCGCGACGGCTTCTCCGCCCAGGACGGCGAGCACCAGCCGCTGCCGCGGCAAGGTCGCGAGCGCCTGCTCGATCTCCCACAGCACGCCCGGAGAGCTGCCGACGCGCACGACGACGAGACGGGCCCGCGCCATCAGCTCCAACACGCGGGCCTGCCAGCGATCGTGAGACACGTACAGACGGGCCGCACCCAGCTGCGGCAGCGGCTCGCCGGGCTTGCCGATCGCCACCACCGGTCCGATGCGACCGAGGATGTCGGCGAGCTCCTGCTCCGGCGACGACACCCGCAGCAGCTGCATCGACCAGCGCTTGAGGCGCGACCCGTCGTCGAGGACGGCTTCGTCGTCGTCGCGGAAGGAGCGCAGGTAGAGCACCGGCGGACGCGGGTCGCGCCGCATCGCCTCGTCGGCGTCGATCGCCTCGAGCTGGCGGCTGCGCCGCCAGATCCGCGCCGACACGACGAAGAGCGCGTAGCCGCCAAGGGCGACGACCATGCTCCACGCGCTGTCCTCGAGATCCTCGTCGAGCGAGGTGTGGTCTGCGAGGATGCCGTAGAGCAGGAGCGGTGCCGCGACGTTGGCGAGCAGCAGCTGGAGGGCGAGGGCCTGCCGGCGCGAGCCCTGCATCCAGCCGCCGCCGCCGCAGCCGGCCGCCAGCACCAGCACGCCGATCGCGACCACGTTGTCGGCGACCAGGAAGGCGCCGGCGAAGGGAGCGAAGCGCTCGATCGAGAGCGGCCACTGCGCAGCCGCGCGCCCGGACAGGAGGACGATCGCCGCGGCGCCGGCCACGACGAGGGCCAGCCCGAGTGCCTTCAGCCTCCGGTCCTCCGCCGGCGCCTGCTCCGGCCCGCGCTCGGCCGCGCCGACCATGGCTACGTGGCGGCGAGCGCCTGGTCGATGTCCCACAGGATGTCGTCGACGTGCTCCAGCCCCACCGACAGCCGGATCATGTCGGGCAGCACGCCGGCGGCGACCTGCTGTGCCTCGTCGAGCTGGCGGTGCGTCGTCGATGCCGGGTGGATCACCAGCGTGCGGGTGTCGCCGATGTTGGCCAGGTGACTCATCAGCTGCGCCGCTTCGATGAACTTCACGCCGGCGGCAAGGCCGGCCGCCGGCGCCGTCGAGCTCGCCTTGACGCCGAAGGCGAGCAGCCCCGACGCACCCGGCACGCCGCCCACCGTCCGCATCTGGCGCGCGACCAGCCCGTGCTGAGGATGCTCGGGCAGGCCCGGGTAGTTGACCCAGCTCACGCGCGGGTGCGCGGTCAGGAAGCGGGCGACGGCGAGCGCATTGCTGCAATGCCGCTCCATGCGCAGCGGCAGCGTCTCGACGCCTTGCAGGATCTGCCAGGCGCTCATCGGCGACAGCGCCGAGCCGTAGACCCGCAGGGTCTCCATGCGTGCCCGCATGGAGAAGGCGAAGTCGCCGAAGGTCTCGAAGAACTTGACGCCGTGGTAGCCGCGGGAGGGCTCGGTCATGCCCGGGAACTTGCCGTTGTCCCAGGGGAAGCGGCCGCTCTCGACCATCACGCCGCCGAGCGTCGTGCCGTGCCCGGCGAGGTACTTCGTCGCCGAGTGGACGACGATGTCGGCGCCGAAGCGGATCGGGTTGCACAGACAGGGCGAGGGCACCGTGTTGTCGATGACGAGCGGAACGCCGTGCGCGTGCGCCACCTCGGCGACGGCGGCGATGTCGAGCACGGCGAGGCTCGGATTGCCCAGGCTCTCGGCGAAGACCGCACGGGTCTCCGGCCGGATCGCTGCGGCAAAGGCGTCGGGCGAGGCGCCGTCGACGAAGGTGGTGCGGATGCCGAGCTTCTCGAGGTTGACGGCGAGCATGCTGACGCTGCCGCCGTACAGGGCGCCGGCGGCGACGACGTGATCGCCCTGCTGCAGCAGGGTGAGCAGGGCGATCGCCTCGGCCGCCATGCCGCTCGACGACGCCAGCCCGGCCCGGCCGCCTTCGAGCGCGGCGACGCGTTCCTCGAGCGCCGCGACGGTCGGGTTCGACAGCCGCGAGTAGACGTTGCCGAAGGTCTGCAGGTTGAAGAGGCTCGCCGCGTGGTCGGCGCTGTCGAACACGAAGCTCGTCGTCTGGTAGATCGGCAGCGCCCTCGCGCCGGTGGCCGCATCGGGAATCTGGCCGGCGTGGATGGCGAGGGTCTCCGGCTGGAAGATGCGATCGGCCATGGCGCGGATGTCGACGATTGCGGTCGGATCAGACGGCACGCCGCGCCGAGATCACGCCGGTGTTGACGCCGGCCCAGTTCAGGCCGCCGAACAGCCGGGCGTGCTCGATCTTCACGCAGCGGTCCATCACCACGTCGAGCCCGGCCGCGGCGGCGAGCGACGCCGCGGCCTCGTTCCTGACGCCGATCTGCTGCCACAGGCAGCGGGCGCCCATCGCGATCGCCTGCTCCGCGATGGGCATCACGTCCTCGGTGCGCCGGAACACGTCGACGATGTCCACGGGGACCTCGATGCTGTCGAGGCTGGCGTGGCAGCGCTCGCCGAGGATCTCGGGATAGCGCGGGTTCACCGGGACGATCCGGTAGCCGTGCGCCTGCATGTACTTCGCTGCGAAGAAGCTGGGCCGGTGCCACTCGGCCGACAGGCCGACCACGGCGATGGTCCGGGCGGCGCGAAGGATGCGGCGAAGCGTGGCGATGTCGTCCGGCATGGCGGGCAGCGGGCGCCTCGGGCGCCTGCGGCTCGCCGACCTTACCCGAAAGCCCGCGCGCCGGTCAAAGCGCGCTCGGCCCTCCGCGGCCGGCTCTGCCCGGCGCCGCGGCCGAGCCAGAGGTCACAAGGCGGGCACGTGCTCCGGGTGCGACCGCAGCGGCTCGGCGCTCGGTGCCTCGCTGCCGGGCACGTCTGCCGCGTTCCACCATTCCGGATGCGCGTGGTGAACGCGGACCTGGTCGTGCAGGTGCCGGAGCGCCGGCGCGCTCGAGAGCAGCCGCAGCCGGTCGTCGTCGCTCAGCGCCGCCGGTCCTTCGCGCAGGGCACGCTCCACGCGAGCCGCCTCGGCGACGCCCTTGGCGCCGATGGCGACCGGGCGTGCCGGCAGCGCGCCGAGGACGCGCTCCAGCGTGCGCGCGTCGCCCACCGCACGGCGGAAGGTCGCCAGCTCGGCGTCCGCGCGCGCCGCCTCGCCCGCCGCATCGTCGAGCACCGGCGGCACCCGGGTTTCGTCAGGCGTCAGGAGGAGGCTGCGCTTCTTCAGCGCCAGGCCCACTTCGCGGCGGCTGCCCCAGACCGAGAGGAAGGTCGCGCCAAGCAGGCCGAGCAGGATCGGCGACAGCCACCAGGGGAACGCCGAGCTGGTCAGGACGATGGCGCCGATCCAGGCGATCGCCAGGATGGTGTGGGCGCCGTGCCGAGCCCAGGCTTCGCTCCAGGACGTGGCGCGGTCGTCGCGCGGAGGCGACTTCCAGGCCAGGCGCCAGCCGGTCAGCGCCGCCAGGACGAACTGGGTGTGGAACACCATCCGCACCGGCGCCAGCAGCATCGAGTGCAGGAACTCGATAAAGGCGCTGGTGAAGAGCGCGCGCGGGCCGCCGAATCGTTTCGCCTCTCCGCGCATGACGATGGCGATCAGCGACAGCACCTTGGGCGCGAGAAGCAGCATGCCGGTCAGGCCGAAGAGCGTCAGCATCAGCTTCAGGTTGGCCGTCGGCCAGATCGGGAACAGCTGATAGGGCTCGATGAAGTACGCCGGGTCGTTGCCGGTGTGCTGCGCGAAGAGCAGCGTCGACAGCACCAGGAAGGCCAGCCACAGCGGCGAAGAGAGGTACGCGAGGACGCCGGTCAGGAACGCCGTGCGGTGCACCGCATGCAGGCGCGGCTCGAACATCAGCCGCGAGTTCTGCAGGTTGCCGTGGCACCAGCGGCGATCGCGCTGCAGCTCGGCGACGAGGTTCGGCGGGACCTGCTCGTAGCTGCCCTCGATCTCGTCGGCGACCCAGACCTTCCAGCCGGCGCGACGCATCAGGGCCGCCTCGACGAAGTCGTGCGACATGATCTCGCCGGAGAGCGTGCCTTCGCCGGGCAGCGGCGCCAGGCCGCAGTGGGCGACGAAAGGCGCCATGCGGATGATGGCGTTGTGGCCCCAGTAGTGCGACTCGCCCATCTGCCAGAAGCGCATGCCGGCGGTGAAGAGCGGGCCGTAGGCATGGGCGCAGAACTGCTGGACGCGGGCGTGGAAGGTCTCGTGGCCGACGGCCTTCGGCGCCGTCTGGATGATCCCGGCGTCGGTGTGCACCTCCATGAGGCGGACGAGCGTCGTCAGGCACTCGCCGGTCATGATGCTGTCGGCGTCGAGGACCACGAAGTAGCGGTAGGCGCCGCCCCAGCGGCGGCAGAAGTCGGCGACGTTGCCGGTCTTGCGCCGCGTCCGCCGCTGCCGCCAGCGATAGTGGAGGCGAAGCGCGTCGCCATCGCCGCCCGCCTCCGCCGAGAGGCGCCGGGCGAGGTCGGTGTAGGCCGCGTGTTCCGCGGCACGGATGTCCGGATCGCTGGTGTCGCTGAGCACGTACACGTCGAAGCGATCGGATTCCCCGGTCGCGACCAGCGAGTCGATCGTGGCCGCCAGGCCGCCGAAGACGGTCGGCACGTGCTCGTTGCAGATCGGCATCACGATCGCCGTCCGCGCTGCAGGGTCGAGCGGCCGCACCGGCTCGTCGGCCAGGGCCCGCATGAGCGGGCTGGCGCCGCGTCCGAAGACGAGCACCCAGGCGCCCATCATGGCCGTCCAGAAGCCCGCCGAGATCCAGGCGAAGAGGATGCCGAACAGCACCAGCAGGCACTTCTCGGCGAAAGCGGTGCCGTGCTCCGGCAGCACCTCGGTCATGGCCTGGGTGCCCACGTAGGCACCGATCAGCACCAGTACGAGCAGGACGAGCCGGCGCAGCATCGGCGGCCGCCGGTCGCTCGCGCGGCGGGCCGGGCGGCGCGCGCTGCGGCCGAGGAGGCGCTGGAAGAGTCGACCCAGCGGGTGACCGGCCCAGGGCTCGGGAACCATCGCCTGCCGCGAAAGCGCCGGCTGAGGGAGCGCGCCCGTCATGGCCTCTCCGGTTCCGCAGGAAGGATGTAGCTCCATGTCTCGGTCAAGGTCGACTGCTGCTGCTTCAGGAAGGCGCGGAGCTCCACCGGCTTTGCCGGGTCGTTCCGCTTGAACCGAACGGTCATGCGCCACATGCCGCTGACCGGATTCTTGAAAAGATTGCGCTCGCGAATCTCGGCGTTCGCATCGGCCCAGATCACCGGCTCGATGTCCGTCCCCGGCGCCATCGCGCGCAACTGCGGCCCATCGAAGTCGACCACGTAGTTGATGTCGCCATCGGGCTTGCGCACGAAGCCGCGCCCTCGCCTCGTCTGGACGACCCAGCCGTGCTTGGCAGGCGCCGTGCCCGCGAGCTGCCAGCGCAGGCGGTAGGCGAAGTCCAGCGGTTTGCCCGGCAGCGCCTGCGCCTGCGGCACCCAGTACGCCACGATGTTGTCGTTGGTCTCGTCGGGCGTCGGAATCTGCACCAGCTCGACGCGGCCGCTGCCCCAGTTGCCGACCGGCTCGATCCAGGCGCTGGGCCGCCGCTCGTAGAGCGCCTCGGGGTCCTCGTAGCTCGCCGGCGAGCGGTCCCGCTGCATCAGGCCGAAGCCGCGCGGGCTGTTCATCGAGAACGAGGTGACCAGGAGGCGGCGCGGGTTCACCAGCGGACGCCACAGCCACTCGCCGTCGGCGGTCTGGATCGACAGGCCGTCGGAGTCGTGGACCTCGGGGCGATAGTCGTCGCGACCCGGCTGGTTCTCGCCGAAGGCGAACATGCTCGTCAGCGGCGCGAGCCCCAGCTTGGCGATCGGCTCGCGGACGTAGACCCGAGCCGTGATCTGCATGACGTTCTCCGTGCCCGGGGTGACGACGAAGCGGTAGGCGCCGGTGACGCGCGGCGAGTCCAGCAAGCCGTACAGGGTCAGCGAGGTCGCGTTCGGGCGCGGCTTCTCGAGCCAGAACTCGACGAATCGCGGGAACTCCTCTCCCTGCGGCGCCGCCGTGTCGACGGCGAGACCGCGCGCCGACAAGCCGTAGATCTGGTTCTTGCCGACGGCGCGGAAGTAGCTCGCCCCCTGAAAGACCAGCACCTCGTCCTTGTAGCCGGGCTTGTTCACCGGATAGTGGACCCGGAAGCCGTTGAAGCCCAGGCCCTGCAGCTTCTGCGGATCGAGCTTGTTGCGCCCATAGTCGAACTGCGACGGGTCGAAGCCGATCGCGCGCTCGCCGGAGGGCTCGACGACGTTGATGCGGACCGGCTCGGTCCCCGTCCGCCCCTGGTGGAAGAACATGACCTCGAAAGGCAGCTTCTCGTCGCGCCACAGCGCCTTCTCGGGGCGAAAGCGGATGTCCCGGTAGGCGTCGTAGTCGAGATCGCGAAGTTCCGCGGGCAGCCTGGCGTTCAACGCCTTGTAGGGCTGCGCCGCCAGGGCGCGGGCGCGATTGCCGACCTCGTCGAACTCGATCGCGAGGGCGAACGGTGCGACGGCAAAAAGCACCAATGCCGGGACAACCTGCCGCAAAGCAAGGAACAAAGAGGCACGCATGGAGGGACGGGGGCGTCAGGACGACGCACTAAGCAAGAAACGGGCTTCCGGCGGCTGTCTTCGTCCGGCCGATGGGCCCGATCCAGCACGCTGCGGCGGCGGCATTTTGCCGCAACGCTCCCGCCGCTTCACCCCTGGGGCTATCGCCTGCGGCGGGGAGGCCCCGGCCGGACACGATGCCAGCCGGCTTCGGGCGGCGGCTCGAGCGCCGCCCGAGGACGCCGCTCAGGCGTGCTTGCGGTCGAAGAACTGCTCGTCCTCGGTCGAGCCCTTGAGGGCACCGGTCGAGGCGTCGCGTTCGATCGTCGTGGTCACCGCGTCGAAGTAGCCGGTGCCCACCTCGCGCTGGTGCTTGACCGCGGTGAAGCCCTTCTCGGCCGCCGCGAACTCCGCCTCCTGGAGCTCGACGAAGGCGCTCATGCTGTTGCGCGCATAGCCGTGCGCCAGATGGAACATCGAGTAGTTGAGGCTGTGGAAGCCCGCCAGGGTGATGAACTGGAACTTGTAGCCCATGGCCCCCAGCTCGCGCTGGAACTTGGCGATCGTTGCGTCGTCCAGGTTCTTCTTCCAGTTGAAGCTCGGCGAGCAGTTGTACGCCAGCAGCTTGCCCGGAAACTTCCGGTGGATCGCCTCGGCGAATGCCTTGGCGTAGGCCAGGTCGGGCTTGCCGGTCTCGCACCAGACCATGTCGGCGACCTCGCTGTACGCCAAGCCGCGCGAGACGGCCTGCTCGAGCCCGGGACGCGTCCGGTAGAAGCCCTCCACCGTCCGATCGCCGGTGAGGAAGGGCTTGTCGTTGTCGTCGACGTCGCTCGTGACCAGGTCGGCGGCCTCGGCGTCGGTGCGGGCGATGACCAAGGTCGGCGTGCCCATCACGTCTGCTGCGAGGCGGGCGGCGGTCAGCTTGGCGACGGCCTCCCGCGTGGGCACCAGAACCTTGCCTCCCATGTGGCCGCACTTCTTGACCGACGCCAGCTGGTCCTCGAAATGCACACCGGCCGCACCGGCCTCGATCATCGACTTCATGAGCTCGAAGGCGTTCAGCACGCCGCCGAAGCCGGCTTCGGCGTCGGCCACGATGGGTGCGAAGAAGTCGATGTCGTCCTTGCCCTCCGACCACTGGATCTGATCGGCTCGGGTGAAGGTGTTGTTGATGCGCTTGACGCACATCGGCACCGAGTTCGCCGGATAGAGCGACTGGTCCGGGTACATCTCGCCGGCGACGTTGGCGTCCCCTGCGACCTGCCAGCCCGACAGATAGATCGCCTTCAGTCCGGCCTTCACCTGCTGCAGCGCCTGGTTGCCGGTCAGCGCGCCGAGCGTGTTCACGAACGGCTCCGTGTTGACGAGGGTCCAGAGCTTCTCGGCGCCGCGGCGTGCGAGCGTGTGCTCGACGGCCACGGAGCCGCGCAGGCGCACGACGTCCTCGGCGGCATAGCTGCGGGTGATTCCTTTCCAGCGCGGGTTGGTGGACCAGTCCTTGCTGAGTGCGGCGGCTTGTTCTTCGCGGTTCGGGGTAGGCATGTGCGCTCCTGCGGGGTGAAATGACTGGCTTCAGCGTACCGGGACTCGGGAGACACGTCTGCTCCCATGACGGCGATCATGAAATGAAAAACCCGAGACCCATCAACGGCTTAGCCGTTCATTTCAGATAGTGCCGGTTTGTTCTTCACGATGAGAAATTTTGCCGCACAGCAGCATGATCTCTTTTCGTCATACGAAACTCAGCTTTTCTGATACGGAACCAGAGCGAAACAGCACACATCTTCTAGACTTCCCGGTCCGCCGCTCTCGCCGGCAGCGCCTACAGGAGACAACCACATGCACAAGGATCCGAACCCCGCCGCTGCTCCCGCCTCCGGCGTTCCCGGCGCCGCTGCCCCCGAGAAGCTCGACGCCTTCTGGATGCCGTTCACGGCCAGCCGTCAGTTCAAGAGTGCTCCGCGTCTGCTGGCCAAGGCCAAGGACATGCACTACTGGACGCCGGAAGGCCGGCAGGTGCTCGATGCGGTGGCCGGACTGTGGTGCGTCAACGCCGGACACTCGCGGCCCAAGATCGTCCAGGCGATCGCCGACCAGGCGGCGGAGATGGACTTCGCGCCGCCCTTCAACATGGCCCACCCGAAGGCCTTCGAGCTCGCGGAAAAGCTCGTCGCGCTGACGCCGAAGGGCCTCGACAAGGTCTTCTTCACCAACTCGGGCTCCGAGTCGGTCGACACGGCGCTGAAGATGGCGATCGCCTACCACCGCGCCCGCGGCGAAGGCCAGCGCACCCGCCTCATCGGCCGCGAGCGCGGCTACCACGGCGTCAACTTCGGCGGCATCTCGGTCGGCGGCATCGCCGGCAACCGCAAGACCTTCGGCGGCATGCTCGGTGGCGTCGACCACCTGCGCCACACGCACGACCTCGGCAGGAATGCCTTCAGCCGCGGCATGCCCGAGCACGGCGCCGAGCTCGCCGACGACCTCGAGCGCATCGTCGCCCTGCACGACGCGTCGACGATCGCGGCGGTCATCGTCGAGCCCGTGGCCGGATCGACGGGCGTGCTGATCCCGCCCAAGGGCTACCTCGAGCGCCTGCGCGCCATCTGCGACAAGCACGGCATCCTGCTCATCTTCGACGAGGTCATCACCGGCTTCGGTCGCCTCGGCTCGCCGTTCGCCGCGACCCATTTCAACGTCACCCCGGACCTGATGACTGTTGCCAAGGGCATCACCAACGGCTGCGTGCCGATGGGCGCGGTGTTCGCCAAGCGGGCGATCCACGACGTGTTCATGAACGGGCCGGAGCACGTGGTCGAGTTCCCGCACGGCTACACCTACTCCGCGCATCCGCTCGCCTGCGCCGCCTCGCTCGGCACCCTCGAGACCTACGCCGACGAAGGCTTGCTGACGCGCGGCGCCAAGATGGCGCCGGCGTTCGAGCATGCCGTGCACTCGCTGCGCGAGCTGCCGCACGTGATCGACATCCGCAACATCGGCCTGGTCGGCGCGATCGAGCTGGAGTCGATCCCCGGCGCACCCGGCAAGCGGGCCTTCGACATCTTCCGCGAGTGCTTCGAGCGCGGCGTCCTGATCCGCGTCACCGGCGAGATCATCGCCCTCTCGCCGCCGCTGATCGTCGAGGAAACGCACATCGACCAGGCGATCAGCACGATCGCCGACGTGCTGCGCAAGCAGGGCTGACGCCACCCCACAGCGAAGAGCCGCGCCGCGCGCGCGAGGATGAAGAGCGGCCGCGAGCCGCCCCCCGTGATGCCCGACGCCTTTCTTCAGATCCGCAACCTGGTCAAGGACTTCGACGGACACCGTGCCGTCGACGACGTCTCGATCGACATCGCCAAGGGCGAGGTGTTCGCCCTGCTCGGCCCCTCGGGCTGCGGCAAGACCACCCTGCTGCGCATGCTGGCCGGCTTCGAGACGCCCAGCTCGGGCTTGATCTCGCTGGCCGGACGCGATCTCGCGGGGCTCCCGCCCTACGCCCGGCCGATGAACCTGATGTTCCAGAGCTACGCCCTGTTCCCGCACCTGAGCGTGTTCGACAACATCGCCTTCGGCCTGCGCCGGGACCGCCTTCCGGCCGCCGAGATCGGCCCGCGCGTCGAGGCGATGCTGAAGCTCGTCCAGCTGGGCCCGTTCGCCAGGCGCAAGCCGCACCAGCTCTCCGGCGGCCAGCAGCAGCGCGTCGCCCTGGCGCGGAGCCTCGCCAAGAAGCCGCAGCTGCTTCTCCTCGACGAGCCGCTCGGCGCGCTCGATCGGAAGCTCCGCGAGGAGACCCAGATCGAGCTCGCGCACATCATCGAGGAGGTCGGCGTCACCTGCGTCATGGTCACCCACGACCAGGAGGAGGCCATGACCATGGCCTCGCGGATCGCAGTCATGAGCGAGGGCCGCTTCCTGCAGGTGGGTGCCCCGGCCGAGATCTACGAGACGCCGGCGAGCCGCTTCGTCGCCGACTTCATCGGCAACGTCAACCTCATGGAGGGCACCGTCGCGGAGCACGCCGATGGGCACCTCGTCGTCGACTGCGGCGACGTGCGGCATCGCGTCGCGCAGGCGCTGGACAGCGGCGTCGGCACCCCGGCCACGGTCGCCTTGCGGCCGGAGAAGATCCGCATCGCCCCCGTCGATGCGATCGCCGGCGAGGGTGTTCCGCCGGGGCTCAACGCCGTCCGCGGGACGGTGAAGGACCTCGCCTACTTCGGCAGCTACACGGTCTATCACCTGCAGCTCGGCAGCGGTCGCACGCTCAAGATCAGCCAAGCCAACAGCGAGCGCCAGGGGACGCCGCTGAGCTGGGGCGACGCCGCCCAGGCGACGTGGTCGGAGCGGGCGCCGATGGTCCTGACGCGATGACGGCCCCGCGTCTAAGAGGGCGCCTCGCCGTCATCGGCGCGCCCTCGCTCTGGCTGCTCGTCTTCTTCCTGGTGCCCTTCCTGGTCGTGGCGAAGATCAGCGTCACGCCGATGGAGACGGCCTCGCTGCGCGACCTCTTCGCGTGGCAGGGCCTGCACCTCGACAACTACCTCCTGCTGTTCCAGGACGATCTCTACTTCACGACCTTCGTCTCGAGCCTCAAGTACGCGGCGGCGGCGACGCTGCTCTGCCTGGCCGTCGGCTATCCGTTCGCGTACTTCATGGCCCGCTCGCGACGCACCCTGCAGCCGGCACTCCTGATGCTGGTGATGCTGCCGTTCTGGACGTCGTTCCTGCTTCGCGTCTACGCTTGGAAGGCATTGCTCACCGAGCAGGGCATCGCCGCCCGGGCGATCGAGTCGGTCGGCCTCGACCACGCGCTGGCGGCGCTCGGCCTGATCCCCGGCCCGGGCCAGCTGATGAACACGCCCTTCTCGCTGGTGCTCGGCATGACCTACACCTACCTGCCGTTCATGGTCCTGCCGCTCTACGCCAACCTCGCGAAAATGGACCTTCGCCTGCTCGAGGCCGCGGCCGACCTGGGCGCCAACGCCTGGACGGCGTTCTGGCGGGTGACGGTGCCGCTGTCGCGGGCCGGCATCGTCGCCGGCTCGATGCTCGTCTTCATCCCGAGCGTCGGCGAATACGTCATCCCGGAGCTGCTCGGCGGGCCGCAGACGCAGATGATCGGCCGCACGCTGTGGGACGAGTTCTTCAGCAACAACGACTGGCCCATGGCCTGCGCCGTCGCGGTGACCATGATCCTCCTCGTGATCGTCCCGATCGCGGTCTTCTCCCGCTACCAGTCGGAAGCGGCCAGTCGCAAGGCCTGAGACACGCGATGACCGGCAGCCCCTTCAACGGCTTCTTCGGACGCCTCTGGCTGACCCTCGGTTTCGCCTTCCTCTACCTGCCGATCGTCGCGCTCGTCGTCTACTCCTTCAACGACTCGCCGGTGGCCAATGTCTGGGGCGGGTTCACGCTCCGCTGGTACGAGGCCCTGGCGTCCGACCGCGAGCTCCTGGGCGGCCTCGCGCTGTCGCTGCGGGTCGCCTTCGCGACTGCCTGCGCATCGGTCGTCCTCGGCACCCTGGCGGCGTTCGCGTTGACGCGCTATCGCCGCTTCTTCGGCCGCACCCTCTTCTCCGGCATGGTCGCGGCGCCGCTGGTCATGCCCGAGGTGATCATCGGCCTGTCGCTGCTGCTCATGCTGGTCTCGCTGCAGCGCGCCAGCGAATCGGCCTTCGGCATCGGCTTTCCGGAGCGCGGCCTGCTCACGATCTGGCTCGGCCACCTCCTGCTCGGCATGGCGTATGCGACCGTGGTCGTCCGGGCCCGCCTGCAGACGCTCAACGTGCAGCTCGAGGAGGCGGCGATGGACCTCGGGGCGCGGCCCTGGCAGGTCTTCTGGCTGGTCACCCTGCCGATGATCGGCCAGGCGCTCGTCTCCGCCTTCCTGCTCACCTTCACCTTGTCGCTCGACGATGTCGTGCTCTCCGCGTTTCTCTCCGGCCCGGGCACGACGACCATGCCGCTGGTCATCTTCTCGCGCGCCCGCCTCGGGCTGAATCCGAGCGTCAACGCCGTGGCCACGATCATCATCGCCGTCGTCGCCGTGGGGGTGATCGTGGCGAGCGTGGTCATCGCCCGCAACGAGCGTCGACGCAGTCAGGAGCTGGCCAACGCGCCGCGGGCGAAGCTCGCCACCTCATGAGCGCGGCCGGTCGGGTTCCCTGGCACGCCTACTTGGCCCTGGCGGCTGCGATGGCCATCGTCGGCGCCTACGTCGGCTTCTCGAAGGCGCTGGTCATCGTCTTCCCGATCTTTCTGCTCGCCTGGCTGCGCTTCGGCATCGCCGCGCTGGCGATGGCGCCCTGGCTGCGCCGCCCGGCGAACGAGCCGCCCCTGGACGCGCGCACCCACCGGCTGCTGTTCCTCGAATCGTTCTTCGGCAACTTCCTGTTCTCGATCTGCATGCTCTACGGCATCGCCCGCAGCTCGGTGCTCGCGGCCGGCGTGATCATGGCGGCGATCCCGGCGGTGGTGGCCTTGCTGTCGTTCGTGCTGCTGCGCGAGCGCATCGGCTGGCGCGTCGCGACGGGGATCGTCTGCGCGGTGGCCGGCATCGCCCTGGTCGCGCTCGCGCGCGACGCCGACGGCGAGCTGGCGAGCGGCTCCGTCGCCGGCACGCTGCTGCTGCTCGGCGCCGTGACCTGCGAAGCGCTCTATGTCGTCCTCGGCAAGAAGCTGTCGGCCTCGCTCGAGCCGAAGCGCATCAGCGCCCTCATCAACCTCTGGGGCCTCGCGCTGGTGACGCCGTTCGCGCTCTGGCAGCTGCCCGGCTTCTCGCCCGAGTTCATCCGGCCGTCGTCGTGGGCGCTGCTCGCCGGCTACGCCATCGCCGCCAGCGTCGCCACCGTGTGGCTCTGGATGACCGGCATGAAGCACGTCCCCGCGGCGTCGGCCGGCGTGTTCACCGTCTTCCTGCCGATCAGCGCCGGCATCGTCGGCGTCTGGTTCTTCGGCGAGGAGTTCAGCGCCGTGCAGGTGGGCGCGTTCGCGCTGGCGCTCCTCGGCGTGGTGCTGGCGACCTGGCGGCGCTCGCCGCCGCCACCGCTCACGTAGTCTCGGACGGGTCGAAGTCGAGCTCGACCTTGGCGCCGTTCGGGTCGTAGCTGAACAGCTGCCAGGTGCCGGCACCGGCCTGGCGGCGCAAGTCGTACTTGACGCCGCGCTCGTCGAAGCGGGCCTTGACCGCCTTCAGGTCGCTGGCGGAGAACGCCATGTGGTCGATCACGCCGGTGCGGTCGCGCGGCATGGGCCGATCCCAGTAGATGTGCAGGATGGGATGCGGGCCGCTGCCGTACAGCCAGGCGCCGGGAAACCCGAGGTCGGGCCGGTGCCCCTCGCGCAGGCCGAGCAGGCCGACGTAGAAGTCGAGCGTCTTCTGCCGGTCCTCGGCGGTGATGGTGAAGTGGTTCATGCCGTCGATCATGGGCGCCTCCGGAGCTCAGGATACGAGAACGAGCGCGCCGACCGTGGCGCGCGATTCCAGGCGCGCATGCGCCTGCGCCGCGGCATCGAGGGACCAGCGTTCGATCGGCGGCAGCTTGCATGCGCCGGAAGCCAAGGCCTCCCAGAGGCGCCCGGCGCGCATCTCGAGCATCGCCGGGCTGGCGACATAGTCGAAGACCACCGGCCGCGAGAAGGTGGCCGACTTGGCGACGAGTGCATCGGGGGCGAGCGGCTTCAGCATGCCCGTCGCCTGGCCGACGCTGATCCAGTGGCCGCGCCGCGCCAGCGCCGCCAGGTTCTCGTCGCGTGCCGCGTCGCCGAGCCCGTCGACGATCACGTCGGCGCCGCCGCAGGCCCGCTGCACGGCATCGGCGAAGCGGTAGTCCGCCGTGACGATGACGTGGCGGCAACCGTGCTCGCGCGCGAGGCGGGCCTTCGCCTCGGTCGAGACCGTGCCGATCACCGTGGCGCCGAGGCTGGCGGCCCAGCTGCAGACGAGCAGGCCCAGGCCCCCGGCGGCGGCGTGGACGAGCAGGCGCGTGCCGGCATCGACCCGGCCGACGTCGCGCAGGAGCACGTCGGCGGTGAGGCCCTTCAGCAGCGTCGCCGCGGCGACGTCGTCCTCGACCGCTGCGGGCAGGCGCACGACCCAGGACGCGGGCACGGTGCGCACGCTGGCGTAGGCGCCCGGCTGTGGGCACAGGTAGGCGACGCGGTCGCCGGGGAGCAGCCCGCTGGTGCCGGCGCCGACGTCGATGACGTTGCCCGCGGCTTCCATGCCGGGGACTGCGCCGCCGCGGCCGAGCGGCAGCAGGTCCGGCATCCAGCCGCGCCGCAGGTAGACGTCGAAGTAGTTGACGCCGATCGCGCGCTGGCGGATGCGGACCTCGCCCGCGGCCGGCGCCGGCGCCTCGCCGTCGTCGCTGCGCAGCACCTCGGGGCCGCCGTAGGCCGAGACGACCATCCGTCGCGCGCTCACGGCCGGGCCGATCGCGCGCGCACCCGCGCCGGCGCCCCCGCCGTTCACGTCGGCCCCGGCTTGCAGGTGCCGGCGCAGGTTCTCGAAGCCGGCCTCGTAGACACCGCTAGCGACCATCTCGCGCAGCTCGCGCTCCCGGCCCGGCGGCGTCGCGAAGGTCGACTCCCAGTGCCAGAACGTGCGGTCGCCGTCGGTCACGCGCTTCAGCGTCACCGTCGCGACGTAGCGCTGCAGCGGCACCGTGGCCTCGAGGATGCAATAGGTCGAGACATGGTCGACGTCGGAGAGCGCGATGAGCTGCTCGCGGATGCGGTTGCCGTCCTTCAGGCTGAAGCTGCGCACGCAGCCGACCTGGTCGCTGCGGTCGCGCCCTTCGATGCGGCTCTCGTCGACGACCGTGTGCCACTGGTCGTGGCTGTTGAAGTCGCGCAGCACGGCCCAGACGCGCTCGATGGGCGCGTCGATGATGGTCGAGCGGACGACCTTCTGCAGCATGACGACGAAGAGCCTAGCGCCGGCCGAACTGGCGCTTCAGCGCCTCGAAGGCGTTCTGGAACACTCCGTTGCCGATCAGCTCCGTGAGCTCGCGCTCGCGCGACTCGGCGCACTCGAACTCGGCGCTCCATTCGGCGAAGCTGCGCGCACCGTCGGTGACCGGCGTGAACTTGAGCGTCGCGACGTAGTTCTCGACGCCCATCGGGCTTTCGAGGATCGAGTATGTGCACGAGTAGTCGTAGTCCGACAGCGCCAGCAGTCGCTCGCGGATCGTGCCGCCGTCACGGGTGTGGAAATGGCGGATGCAGCCGATGCGATCGCTCGGCTCCCCGTTCTCGATCCGGCTGTCGACGACGCCGGGGTTCCATTGCGGCATGCCGTTGAAGTCGCGGACGCGAGCCCAGACGGTCTCCGGCGGCGCATCGATCACGGTCGACACGTAGACGCTGACCATCCGTCAGTCCTTCTTCGGCGACGACTGGCCGATGGCCGCCTGGCCTCCCATGCCGCCCGTCATTCCGCCGGTGAGCCGGTTGATGTCGCCGGCGTCGAGGCCGATCTCCTTGAGCAGCTGGTCGACGATCGGCGCCTGGGCGCGGAAGCGCAGGGCCGAGTTGACGATGTTGTCGGCGAAGCCGCCGCCGCCTGCATCGCCGTTGATGTGGCCGCTGCCGCCGCCGGCCAGGCCGTCGACCTGAAGGATCTTGATGCCTTCGATGCGCTCCATCGGCCGCACCGACTCGCGGATGATGGCTTCGGCCTTCTCGACGATCTTCAGGCGCAGCGCCGATGCGCGGGCCTCGGGCGACAGCATGTTGTGGGCGTCGTTCATCATCCGCATCGCCTCGGCCTCGATCTCGGCGCGCACCCGCATGGCCATCGACTTGATCTTGTCGGCATCGGCATCGGCTTCCGCCTGGGCCCGGATCGCGGCGCCGCGGTCGACGCTGGCCTCCGCCTCGGCACGCGCCGCATGCGTGAGGCGGAGGGCCTCGCGCTCGGCCGACTGGGCCGCACCGATCAGCTCGATCGCCTTCTTGCGCTCGGCCATCTCGACCTCGCGCGCCGTGAACACCCGCTCCTCGGCGGCGACCGCCCGGGCCCGCGCCTCGTCGGCCGCGGCCTGGGCCTCGCTCTGCGCCTTGCTCTCCTGGGCGACGGCGATCGCCCGCTGCTGCTCGGCCAGCTCCAGCGCCTGCCGCCGCTCGATCTCGGCGCCCTGGATCGTCCGCTCCTTCTGAATGCGCTCCTGCTCGATGGTCTGCTCGGAGCGGATGCGCGCCGCGTCGATGGTCTGCTTGGCGGTGATCTGCGCGCCCTCGCTGTCCTGCTCGCGGCGGGCCCGCTCGGTGATCAGCTCGGCGCGCTGGCGCGCCCGCGCGATCTCGACCTCGCGGTGCTGCGACAGGCGCGCGTACTCGCTCTCGCGGTCGATCTCGAGCGACAGCTTTTCCGCCTCCAGGTTCTTGTTGCGGATCGCGACGAGCGTGTCCTGCTCGACATCGTTGCGCTGCTTCTTGCGATGCTCGATCTGCTCGGTGAGCCGCGTCAGGCCCTCGGCGTCGAAGGCGTTGCTCGGGTTGAAGAACTCCATCGAGGTCTGGTCGAGCTGGGTCAGCGACGCGGCTTCCAGTTCCAGCCCGTTCTTCGTCAGGTCGCCGGCGACCGCCTCGCGCACGCGGCGCACGTACTGGCCGCGCTTCTCGTGCAGCTCCTCCATCGTCATCTCGGCCGCGGAGGTGCGCAGCGCGTCGACGAACTTGCCCTCGACCAGCTCCTTGAGCTGCTCGGGCGCCAAGGTGCGCTGGCCGAGCGTCTGCGCCGCGGCGGCGACCGCCTCCGGCGACGCCGCCACGCGCACGTAGAACTCGGCGATCACGTCGACGCGCATCCGGTCCTTGGTGATCAGCGCCTTGTCGCGGCCGCGCGCCACCTCGAGGCGGAGCGTGTTCATGTTGACCGGGATGACGTCGTGCACGATCGGCAGCACGAACGCGCCGCCGTCGAGCACCACCTTCTGCCCGCCCATGCCGGTGCGCACGAAGGCGCGCTCCTTCGAGCTGCGCAGGTAGAGCCAGTGCAGCAGCCAGACGACGAGCGCGACGACGATGGCGACGACGATCAGGCCGAGCAGGAAGGTTCCGAATTGGGTGCCGGTCATGGGGATCTCCTGAAACTTAGCGGGCGACCTGCATGAAGCGTCGCGTGGTGTCGGTGAGGGCCACTTCGGTGGGCAGGCGCTCCATGGAGCTGGCGCCGTAGAAGCCGTGGCAGTCGGGGCAGCGGGCCAGGATCCAGGCAGCGTCCTCCGGCGTGGCGATCGGGCCGCCGTGGCAGAGGACGATGACGTCCGGGTTGACCCTGCGCGCCGCCGCTGCATGAGCGTTGATCGGCCCGACGCAGTCGGCCAGCGTCAGCGCCGTGCCAGCGCCGATCGCGCCGCCGGTGGTGAGGCCCATGTGGCTGACGACCACGTCGGCCCCCGCCTTGGCCATGTCGCGCGCGTTCTCCTCGCTGAAGACGTAGGGCGTGGTGAGCAGGTCGAGCCGGTGCGCCCGGGCGACGAGCTCGATCTCGAGGCCGTAGCCCATGCCGGTCTCCTCGAGGTTGGCGCGGAAGGTGCCGTCGATCAGGCCGACCGTCGGGAAGTTCTGGATGCCGGAGAAGCCCAGGCCGATGAGACGCTGCAGGAACTGATCCGCGATCATGAACGGGTCGGTGCCGTTGACGCCGGCGAGCACCGGCGTCTTCTTCACCACGGGCAGCACCTCGTGCGCCATCTCGCAGACGATGTCGTTGGCGTTGCCGTAGGCGAGCAGTCCGGCGAGCGAGCCGCGGCCGGCCATCCGGTAGCGGCCGGAGTTGTAGATGACGATGAGGTCGATGCCGCCCGCTTCCTCGCACTTGGCCGAGAGACCGGTGCCGGCGCCGCCGCCGATGATCGGCTGGCGGCGGTCGATCTTGGCGCGCAGGTGGGCGAGGACGGTCTGGCGGGCGATGCGCGGCATGGCAGGGGCTCCGTGGTTCAGCGCGCCGCGCGCGCTGTCGCCGGCGCCGCGGCGATCTCGCGCCAGGCGGCAACGAGCGCGTCGGCGAAGGCTTCGTCGTTGAGGTGCAGCGGCAGTCGCTGCAGCTTGCGGTTCGTGCCGCCGCGGAAGTGCTGCTCGAGGGTCGTGAAGAGCATCCGGTCGGCCTCCGGGTCGAAGAAGGGCTGACCCGGCGCATCGATCGACGAGACGCCGAGCTCCGGGATCAGGAAGCGGACCGGCCCGCGCATGACGTTGAGCTTGGCCGCCAGGAACTCGCCGATGCGCCGGCAGTCGTCGACCGTGGTGCGCATCAGCGTCACGGTCGGGTTGTGGCGGTAGAGCTTGCGCGCCTTGAAGCGCTCGGGCACCGTCTCCCAGGCGCCGAAGTTGACCATGTCGAGCGCGCCGCAGGAGCCGACGTAGGGCAAGGCGTGGCGCGCGAAGACGTCGAGCCGCGTCGGCCCGGCCGACAGGACGCCGCCGCCGATCTCGTCGGCCACTTCGGTCGTCGAGACGTCGATCACGCCGGCGAGGAGATGCGAGTCGGCGAGCTTCTCCATCGACTGGCCGCCGACTCCGGTGGCGTGGAAGACGAGGCAGTCGTAGTCGTCGGCGAGGCGCTTCGTCACCGCCTGCACGCATGGCGTGGTGACGCCGAACATGGTCAGGCCGAGGGCCGGCTTGGTCTGCTCGCCGGTCGGCGCCGGATGCGACATCATTCCCGCCAGCGCATGCGCGGCGTTGGCCAGCACCTTCTCGCTGATGCGGTTGATGCCCTGCACGTCGGTGACCGAATACATCATGCAGATGTCGCTCGGGCCGACGTAGGGGCGGGTGTCGCCCGAGGCCATGGTCGAGACCATGACCTTGGGCACGCCGACCGGGAGCGCGCGCATGGCCCGCGTCGCCAGCGTCGTGCCGCCCGAGCCGCCCGCGGAGATGAGGCCGCCGACGTCGCGCCGGCTGGCGATGAAGTGCTCGAAGGCGATCGCCATCGCGCTGACGGCGCTGCCCCGGTCGTCGCTGAAGACCGCCCGCTCGCCGTCCGGGTGGTGCCGCGCCACCTCGCGCGGATGCACGCTCGCCGACGACGGCCGGCCCGACGTGGCGAGGTCGACGGTGACGACGCGCAGGCCGAGCTTGTCGAGGCGCTCGCGCAGGAAGAAGAGCTCGCGCCCCTTGGTGTCGAAGGTGCCGGCCACGTAGGCGGCGCGCGCCGTCGTCGCCGCCACCGGGAAGTCGAAGACCTGCGCGGCGGCCGGCGTGTCGCGCTTCACGTCGGCGCGGGTGGGCATGGGTGCAGGACCGGCGCCCGTCGACGCGCCGGGGCCGGCGGCCGCCCGCACGATGTCGGCGACCGGCGCTGCGGTCCCGCCGGCGTTCCAGCGGTTGAACCCGCGCACCGTGCCCGGCGCCGGATCGTCGAGGCTCGACACGCCGTCGCCGTGCGCGCGGCGCACGGTCAGGACCCGGAGCGGCTCCGGTCCGCCTTCCGGCTCGGCCGGCTGCGCCGGCGCGATCTCCTCGTCGGCGCCGGCGCGCACGCCGAGCAGGCGCTCCTGGAGGTCGCGGTCGGCAGCCAGCTCCGCCGCCGGCATCTCGCGCGTGATGCGGCCGTTGACCATCA